>CEQY01396325.1_pt1 | contig 11472 bp, 10 predicted proteins | sample 361391 | NCBI WGS metagenome assembly CEQY01 (sample SAMEA2621075, study PRJEB7988) | marine metagenome | isolation source: saline water (ENVO:00002010), including
AGTCGGGCCATAAGGTTGTAAGGCTGATTATCTATGACTTTTTGAAACATAGTTTTGGCCCGCTCCTGACTGCCTCCCAGAAGAGTTGGAGTGCTAGCTTCAATAACTGACTGGAAAAGTCCGCAGCTTCCTCTTTCCAGATTAGGATTTTGCTTACAAACCCAATTTAACAAAGACTTAACATGGGAAAGGTATCCCATTTTACTCACATTATCTCTTTGAAGATTAATTGAACTACCCAATGCTTGTGCAAAATAGAAAAGAGTAACAAGATCATCATCATTCATTTTTTTATTAAACGTTTCGGTAAGCTTTACGCTGAAGTCCTTGGCAAAAAATTGCTCGCTCGTGATTCCTTTTAAGCTTAAAAATTTAGTCCCATAAAAAAGTGCTTTTTCATAATGAAGGATGGCCTGTTCAGTTTTAAGCGATGACGATCTTTCTAAGAGGATATCTTCCAACGCCCTAGTCTCATGAACGGCAAAAGCATAAGCTGCATGACCTTTTACTAATAGGCCCAATAGTTTTTCATTTTCTTGATCTGCAAACCAAAGTCCCTCTAGTAGTTTGATATTGCCAGGGGCTGAGGCCTTAAAAAACTCCCAATTTCCCTCTGTTAAAAGTTCGTCAGACCCCTTCTCTACGACATTTGCAGTGGTTCGAATGGCCACCCTATTTATCATAGAGCATCCAACAAATATGGTCATCAGGCTTAAAATCATTAAAATTCGCATCAGGCTTACTCCATTAAATACTTGAAATTCCGTGTTAATTTTAAGTGATTTTCGAAATTTTGCAGAAACTAGGCAAGATTAACACCCTTTTGGCGGTGGATTTAGCAAAATTAGCCGATATGTGTTAGACTGATTTTTAAGAAAGGCTTAAGCTTTAGAGTCGAAATGCCGAGTATTTACACTTAACCAAAACACGAGGAGTCGTTATTGGACAACTTTCGCGTTTTGAGAGTAAAGACCCTTAGATAGCTTAAACGTTTTCAGCTTCTCAAGTATGGTCTCGAAATCAAAGAAATGATCGAAACCAAAAGGGAATGTTATGAAAACTAATGAGAATCTTTCACCAAAAAAATCAACCGAAGATGCAACGACTAAGACTATTCAATTGAATGTTGCTCCTTCCAAGTCAGTTAGACCGCAGAAATCTATGGTTAGAGTAAAAAGCGTAAGACCTAATAGAGCAACAGGTTCTGATAAAATTAGAATTAAGCGATACTAGGCGATTAAAGTCTTTTTTCTAACGGACCAAATAAATCCGTCGTACCAGAAGTGCATCATAGAAGTGGTAACCCAAAACGCTCCTAAGAGCGGAAGGTTGCCAGTTTGTTCAAAGGTGACATCCTCAGTATAAATCCTTAATACAGCGAGAGAAAATAAGCCTCCCCCAAAACAAAGCAATATAAAAATATTAGTTCGCCAAAGATCTTTGTAATTGAACCTTGAAAGTAAATTCTTTTTTTCACTCGCCCACACGATTGCAAAATACTGAAACGAGTGAAAGATATTACTCAAAACCAACGCATCGACGATGGAGTAAAATTTCACAATGATAAGAGTCGCAAAACCAGTGTTAAAATAGAGCAGTATTTTTTGCCAACTGACCTGATAACCTTCCCTCACTCGCCTAAAATACCAAAAAACATAAAAGACGAGGTAAGCCCCCCTAAAAATATCATCGGTTGAATCAGCTTAGGTGCATAAAGATAGAGATCAGGTGCAAACTCTCCAAACACCTCCATCTCTTGTTTAAATTCATTATAAGGAATGCTCATAGTCCTAACAATATGAGGATAATATTCAAAAATAAAACAAGCGGCCATATCCATTTTACGCCCGACTAACGGATTGTTACCTCTTTTTGCATCGTAAATTCGTCCAAAACCAAATGTTTGCATAAATTGATGAATCTCGTCCCACACGGCAACAAAGGGAAGAACAAAAACAAATAGAGGATTATACGAAGCTAAGATAATAAATATAATAAAGGGAACCCAAGTAAACCTTACTTTATGTTGTTCAAAGACGGCTTGATTTAAATGTGATCTGGTAAAACCAGCCATGACATGCATGAAAATCAAAACAGCTGTCATAGTCGTCAGCCAACCTGGAGTTTGAGTTTGAAAAAGATACGGGTCTCCAGGTTCTCTCGCTGGAACTATAGCTACGATGACAAGAAGGGCCAAAATGGGAGAACCTATAAAAAAAGTTAGATCATACCAAGGTTTCTTTATAAACAAGTCTGCCACTCTCCTATCTAAATTTTTGTGCCAGTTTTTCCAACTCTTGCACTTGTTGTTTTTCTAATTCATCCAATTCTCCAAGTTGGAGATTTTGAATCGCTTTGAGATGGTTTTTTCGAATTTCAAACGATAATTTTGTCACTTTGATTCTAAAATCAATCAGCATATACAAACAAAGAGACTTCTCTTTTTTAGAAAGTTTTTTTCTCACCCTCTTTTTCGTTCCTCCATCATCAAATTCGACTGAAGAAAAATCACCAGAACACTCCTGCTCTTTTGTGCGGATATATTCAGCCATGAGCTCTCCAACCTCTTCCATCTGTGACGAGTATTCCTCTATAGAAGATGTTTTTAGGTCTGTGAGACGATTTAGAATCTTCTCCTGTGAGATTTCTTGAGCCCCCGCATTAACGCAAAAAATCCAGCTCAATATCATGAAAGGCAAAAACCAATTATTTTTTTTACGAAACAAAACAACTCCTCCATTCAGACTTTGATGGTTCTAGCTTTTGTAAAAATTCTTGTAATGCAATTAACAGTGAGTCCACTGGAAGCCCTACCACGTTACTATAGCTTCCTTCAATTCTTTCTATAAACGCCAATGCATGTGCCTGAATTCCATAAGCTCCCGCTTTGTCCATTGACTCTTCTGTATCAAGGTAAAGCTCAAGTAAATCATCTGGTATTTCTCGAAAATAAACTTTCGTTTTAACGGAAAAAGTTTTACTCATTCCTTCAGTACAAATACAAACCCCAGAGTAGACTTCATGCTGCTTTCCACTCAACCGTTTTAAAATTGCACCTGCCTCATCTCTAGTATTGGGCTTTCCTAAAACCTCACCCTCGAAATAAACAATCGTATCTGAGCCGACCACAATAGAGGGAGAGCTACAATTGCTCAATACGGCTTGCGCTTTTTGAAAGGATAGATCTTCGACTAATTTTGATGGTTCATCAAAACGACTCGTCTCATCGATATTTGCAGGTTCGACTTTAAAAGGGATGAAAAGGGATTTAATAAGTTCTTTTCTTCGAGGAGATTGACTGGCTAGAACGAGAGAATAAGTATTCTTGGGCATATCTTAAGGTCCATAGATAGTATTGTGTATCAGTCATTTCTCGTACCAAGAGCTGTTTGAACTGATATTGCTTTTTCATATTATTATAGTGTATTTTCATGAGGTTTTTAAAGTATTCTCGACTGAACGACTCAACTGGATAGTCTATAAATACTAGATCCATATTATTAAGAATAGTCGTCTCTGTTCTGCGGGTGTACTCTTTAGCAAATTTAAGCCTTTTCTCAAGCTCGTCTGGTTTTTTGCTATCCCACAAACGATACCCATACTCTACCGCAAACTTTTCAAAGTTATCTTGTACCTTTAAAACGTCTTGTGAATATTTTTTAAGCCATAATTCTCTAGCAAGCCATACAGCTGGCACTCTATTTGTAAAACTTGCAGCTGCATTAAGAAGACTCTCATCTTTTTTATAAGATTTTAATTCAAGACCTTTTTTATCTGTTTGATACCAAGAATCATCCGTTATCACCTGCTCCTGGCTATTTAAATAACCTCTAAAAGAGGCAGTCACTTTTTGAAGTCGATTATCTTTTTTTGTAAAATTTTTATCGCTTAAGCTTCGTCGAAAAAGAGATGAGTTTTTTATTCCGTAAAAGAGATCGAGATGTGAATTTAGTACTTCCAATGAAACATTTGCAGTATAGACAAAAAGACGCGAATCGCGTCTATGAATCCATTTCCCATTAGATTGGATTTCTCGATTTAAAGTATAATACTGTGAAACGTATCCGGGATTTTTTACGATTGAATATTGTAATCTCTCTTTATCATTAAATTCTCTATATTCTTGGATGGCATAGTACTCTCTATTTGCTTTTAAAACCTTTAAAGGAAGAAAGGCAAGATCACTCTCGGGCCTATTTTGCTCTAGATATTCTCCATCAAGTCTCGCTCGATAACTTGCGTATCCATAATTATGACGAACAAAATACATCACTTCGTTGTCTGAAATATTAACTTCATTAAAACTTATTGAAGTGTTTGAAGACATTCTTATGAGTGTTCCATCTAAAAGGATAACCCAAGCTCCAGAGTTAGCTTTCGTGATAACTTCATCCCCTTCGAGAATCTGACTCATATGCTCAACAGAACTGTGCCGAGAGCCTCGAAAATTTTGACACAACCCTATACATTTTAGAATTCTTCCAACCACCTCACGATTAGTGGCCTCACGAAAAATTTGTCTCCAATTTTTATTTTTGTCTTTAATTTCTCGATGCTTTCTCCAGGTTTTAAAGCTTAACCACTCGTAAGGATCCAATTCGCTCCAGTTTGTGATGTCGCGATTCTGGTTTTTAAACACCAAATCATCTTCCCTAAACGGCTCAGGATCAACTTTCCAGTCATCCACCTTAGACTTTGGACTATTTTCGATAAGTTTATAGGCATCAATAAGGTCTACATCCGCTCGATCAAATGAATAAGCGCTCTGCAATAAAAACCCTAAAATAAAAAACCAATAAACCCTCATAATAGGCTTATCGTCTTGTAATTTTAATTGTTTACTATTCAAATGCTGCAAGATTTGATACGTTTTTTCAGGCAAAATTTACCGCCGATCAGTGCTAGGGGAGCCTACCAATGACACAGCAAAATACTGGAGCTGAAAACCAATCCGATCAAGAAAGCTTTTCATTCGTTGAAAGTGAAAAGAGCATTTTGAAATTCTGGCAAGAAAATCAGATTTTCGAAAAATCGCTCGCAAAAACAAAAGATAATTCACCCTATATTTTTTATGATGGACCCCCTTTTGCCACAGGTCTTCCCCACCATGGACATTTAGTAGCATCCACAATCAAAGATATTATACCGCGCTACTTTACGATGAAAGGTCGCTATGTCAGCCGTAGATTTGGATGGGATTGTCATGGTCTTCCCATAGAGCAACAGATCGATAAAAAATTTGGCATGAGTGCGAATGATTACGTGGCAAAAAATGGAATCAAAGCCTATTGCGATGCATGTCGGGAAATTGTTCTCACCTATACATCTCAATGGGAAAAGACCATTAGTCGCTTAGGCCGGTGGGTAGATTTTGAAAATGATTATAAGACCATGGACTTGGACTTTATGGAGTCTGTCTGGTGGGTTTTCAAACAAGCCTGGGATAAAGGTCTTATTTACGAAGGAAATAAAGTTGTCCCCTACTCAGTTGCCCTTCAAACAGGTCTTTCTAATTTTGAAGCCACTTCTAACTACCAAGATGTTCAGGACCCTGCGATTACGGTTTTATTTAAAATCAAAGATAGTAATGAATACCTTAGCGCTTGGACGACGACTCCTTGGACGCTGCCATCCAATATGGCGCTTATAGTAAATAAAGAAATAGATTACTTGTTAGTACATGAAAAAACTCGCGATATAAAAATGTATATCGCAGAGGCTAGGCTTGAAGCTTATCAAAAAGGAAATGAATTCGAAGTTCTTAAAACAGTTAAAGGTAGTGACCTTATTGGACTTCATTACGAACCGCTTTTTGATTACTTCATGGACCAAAAGGAAAATGGGGCCTTCCAAGTTGTCAGTGATGATTACGTTACCACTAGTGATGGTACTGGGATTGTGCATTCAGCTCCGGCTTTTGGAGAGGATGATAATCGAGTTCTGAAAGAGCATAATATCTCGGCTTTCGCACTACCTTTAAATTCCAAAGCAGAGTTCACTGATGAAGTTAGGGACTTTAAGGGCCAATATATCAAAGATGCTGATAAAAATATTACCAAACATCTCAAAGACAAGGGACTGCTCTTTCATCAATCAGTACTCGTTCACAGTTATCCCTTTTGCTATCGAACTGATACTCCTTTGATCTACATGGCCATGCCTCAATGGTATCTTAACGTGGACAAGATTAAAGAAGATATTCTTGCTGCTAACCAAGAGATTTACTGGGTTCCAGGTCATATTAAAGAAGGACGTTTTGGAAAATGGCTTGAGGGTGCACGAGATTGGGCGATTTCAAGAAAACGGTTTTGGGGAACTCCCCTTCCGGTATGGAAAAATGAGGAGACTGGAAGCTTTATTGCGATAGGTTCTGTAGAAGAACTCTTTGAGCTTTCAGGCACAAAAGTTACTGATCTACATCGTGAAATTGTAGACGAAATTAGCTTCTCTAAAGAGGGAGAGCCTGGAGTTTACAAGAGAGTTAGTGATGTCTTTGACTGTTGGTTTGAGTCCGGCTCTATGCCATACGCTCAAATTCACTATCCTTTTGAAAACCAAGAAATTTTTAAAGAAGGTTTTCCCGCAGAGTTTATTGCGGAAGGCTTAGATCAAACCAGAGGTTGGTTTTATACCCTTACAGTTTTGTCGGCGGCACTCTATCAAAAGCCCGCCTTTAAAAATGTTATCGTAAACGGAATGGTGATGGCCGGCGATGGTAAGAAGATGAGTAAGCGTCTTAAAAATTATACCGAGCCAGATATTATTATGGAGAACTTTGGAGCTGATGCTTTAAGACTGACTTTAATTAACTCGGGTCTGGTTAAAGGAGAAGAGCTTCGATTCACTGACGATGGAGTCAAGGATATGGTGAGACGAGCACTCCTTCCTTGGTATAATTCATTTAAGTTTTTTCATACCTATGCCTCCGTAGACGGATGGAAAGCTGATCAGAATTTTGAACTTGGGGATAATGTTCTTGATCGTTGGCTTATCTCAAAGCTGCAAACCCTAACAGCTAGTGTAACGAGAGAAATGGATGGGTATAAGCTCTATAATGTAGTACCACAACTTTTTAGCTATATTGAAGATTTAACGAACTGGTATATTAGGCTCAATCGAAGACGGTTTTGGGAAGACAAGCTCACTCAAGATAAGTGTCAAGCTTACTCGGCTCTCTATACTTCACTTTTGGAAATGTCTAAGATTATGGCTCCTTTTGCGCCTTACTTGTCTGAACATATTTTCCTAGAGCTTAAAGCTTTCGGCCAGAATCTTCCCGAATCTGTCCACCTGACAGACTATCCCTCGGCTAACGAAAACCTTAGAGATGAAAACCTTGAAGATGCAGTTATCAGAATGCAAGAGCTGATCCTCCTTGGTAGACAAAAGAGAAATCAAGTTCAAATTAAAGTGAAGACTCCTTGCCAATCGCTTCAAATCATTCACCAAGATAGATCTCGTTTAGATGGACTCAAAGTTCTGGAAGATTATATTAAGACTGAGCTCAATGTAAAAGATATCAATTACTCTGAAGATGAGGACAAATATATCAACCTTTTTGCTAAACCAAATTCTAGAGTCCTTGGAAAACGTCTTGGTAAGAAGTTTGGCCCCATGATGGGAAAAATCAAAGCCCTTAAAACTCAAGACTTAAAAGATTTTGAAGAGAAAGGAGAGATGTCTCTTGATGGAGAGAATTTATCTTCAGAGGATATTTTCGTTTTCAGGGAGCCCAAAGAAGGCTCTAGCGCGCTTTCTAATAGATGGATAACGATTGATCTCGATACAAATCTTTCCGAAGAGCTTATTCAAGAAGGGCTGGCGCGAGAGGTTGTCAACAGAATTCAAAGATCAAGAAAGGATTTGGGCTTCAACGTTGATGACCGAATCAAAGTTCAGTTTACTGGTGATAGTAAAATCGTTAAAGTGATCGAACATCATTCAGAATATATTATGGCCGAGACATTAACGATGACACTGGAACAGGGAAGTGACTTCAAGGAAAAAGATTTAAGCTTTGATATTGAAGGCGAAAACTTGAGAATGAGAATTGAGAAAACTTCTTAGCTTATTTTTTATTTTTACAAGCTTCAACTCTTTCGGATACAAGAGTGAAGATATTGCGTTGACTGATTATGAATTCAATCGTTACGTAAAACCGCAGTTGATCAGTATTTCTCAAGATTATCAATCACTGATACTTCAAATTAATCCCGAATTAAGTGACTACAAAGGATTTTTTAACGCATACAGAGACCTTATAATGCTTAGTCTAAAAATAGAAAAGTATTGTTTGAAAAAGGACGTAAACTTGGACTGCCAACAAGTTTTAGAGGCTGCCATCAAAATAGTTCGAAAAAGCTTTCCTGCACTAGGAAAAAAAATTCCTTTTTCTAAAAAAACTTTTTTGGATGAAAGCTCCATAATAATCGCTCAACAAGCACATATAGACTTTTTCAAAAGCTTCACTGCCCTAGAAACAAATCTCAACAATAATTATTATCTCTATCTCTCAAGAACAGAAATTAATGCTCGAATGATAGAGCTCATCAAATCGATAAAAATCTCCTATGTTACATTTAGTGACTTTATTCTTAAATCTTCTGATCAACGATTTTTTAAAGAGTTCAAAGCGTTTTGGACGGATTTTATAAAACCGACCCGTCTCTACATCATACCTCATAATGATCAATCACTTTTTATTCAAAAAATTAATGATCTTAACCTAAGGCTGAACTTTTTAAATGTTGTATTAACTAAACGAAATCACCCAATTTCAAAACAAACTAAAACCCTTGTCACAATCATGCATAATCGCTGGAATAATATCCTTAAAGTGACACTAAGAAGATAGACTTACAAATAATAAGTAAGATTTAAATAAGCGTTTTCAGTATCTCTAAAAATTCCATATCCAGTAAAAGAAGAGTCATCTGGAATCATATATTCCAAGACTCCTGTTTGAATTCTAAAAACTTCCATAAAACGTTGAGAATACTCTAGCCTAACAAATCCTTCTTGATTACCTTCTAGATCGTAGACGCCAGCAAACGTCAGTTGCTTTGAGTTGATATCGTTGAAGTTTATTCTCCATGCTAGATACAGATCATTGGCCAACGGAAAACCTGCTGCATTCTCCCCTCCGGCAAAAAATATTGATTGATACTCCGCTAACAGACTCGATGACATTCCACTGTCATGTTCCAGCGGATGCTCGTATCCAAGGGCGACAGAGGTATAGTCTGGCGGAAAAACTAAGTCTTCAGGATCACTTGAGCGGGCCAGTGCCTGCTCGGCTGTATAAATTTCGGTTTCAGAAAGATAATAAGCGTGGGCAGCTGAAAACTTTAATAGGTCATCGCCCAATAATCCCACAAGATTAATCCCTGTAAGGTATCTTTCATAGTAATAAGGTGTATTAAATTTTGTCGAATTTGGGATCGCGTTGCCGGCTGTAATTCGATAGTCATCAGAGCCTACTATCGTTCTTGATCGATCAATCCCTTTCGAAAATATCATTAAGGCATCCCAATCACCAAACATTCCCTCCCAGCTGAAAAGAAAATGATCGTCCCAATCGGGTTCGTCATCGTTACTTCCCATCCAAATCGCGCTATCAAGATTCTCCTCTAAATTAATTCGAGATTGGCTCCCCGGGAGGACTGGTCGTGTTGGGTTTGGGAGCAAGTAAAAAGAAAGAGTTCCTTGAAATTTCTCTAAGCTAACTCCCAAGGCAAGCTCTCCCATTTTCTCTGCATTAACGATTGAGACATCAAAAATTCTTGCGTTAATCGAATCAAGAGGATTGAAAGCATCCATGGCTGAGAAATTAAATATTTTATATCCTGCGGTTAGATCATACTTCCCAAAGGCTCTAGTTCTAATGTTAACATCTTCAGGCCAAATTAAGTTTCTATTAGGATCTTGATCATCATAGCGCCCAGATAAAATGGCCGTAAATTTAGTTTTACCGAATTCTTTTTCAACATGGGTCCTCAATTTTAACGCCCTCTGATTTTCAAATGTTTCATCTTCATTATCATCTGCAAATTGTCGAACTTCGAAAGTAAACTCACTCGTGACCAACTGCCAGGGTTGACTCTCTTTCTTTGCAAAACCTTTGCATGAATGAAAGACGATAAAAAGGAGTAGAAAAACTTGCATTATTTTTTTAATGACCTCTTATTAAAAAGACTATCAGAAAAAGACTTTCCAATTTCCAAATTACTCCAAGAGATTATTGACTTCTTCTGGGTCTGAACGTTAGTCATTTCTATTTTTCCGGCGCGCCAAAAGTTTTTATCTCCAACTTTATATGATTTGTATTGAGAGTAATCTGCAATTTTTAAGAGTTCACCACTACGATCGTAAAACTCTATTTTTTTAGGTGAAAGATAATCCATTGAAATAGTTACGACTGTTTTTGAGTAAGTAGAATCCTCTTTCGCCATTCTTACATATTGATAAGTCTTACTATCAATCGATTTTAAGTCAGCGTACTTATACTTTTCTAAAGCAGGTTTTCTTAAATCCTCAAAAGTGAATTCACTGCCCATAAAAGAATTAGACTTACTTTTAGATGTTATCCTTCTGGTAAGTCTCGCTGCAGGAATAAATATCCATTGTTGATCGTCTTTTTTATCAAAACTCCAGGTTAATAGCTTCGTCCCAGCAATATCTCTTGGAAGAGTGAATTCTAAAAGGGACTTTGTTGCTTCCTCCCCTTCTAATCCTTTTGATGTCATTTTTCTTTTAACTGAAACATCTCCACTGATTAAAATCATCTCCATCTCACCCGTCTCACCGATATAGCCATCATTAGAATCCGAGACCATTTTTGCAAGATCATAAGCCGTCTTTGGAGCAGATATACTTGCCCCAGACCATAGGATTATTCCTGTCATACAAATTTTGAGAAAACTAGACTTCAACACAAGCACTCCTTAAAAAACATATCCAAAACCAATATTAAAACTCGTATTATCTCTCTCTATAAGAGCAAACTCTGAGAGTTCAAATTTTTCATCTCCCCTAGAAGCATCTACTTCCAGATCGAAATCATCATATTGAAAAACTGTAATGGCAAAAATACTGACTAAGTTTTTAGTATTGTAAAACTTAAATCCAATACTTGATTGCAATAAGTTAAATGACTGAACGGTTTCGATTTCAGAACTTCGCACAGTCGTGTCAGTATCTTGATACCTGAAAAAGAATCTATCTCTCACCTGTAGTGATGCTGATGACACAAAAAACTGAGTCTTTGAGCTTGGACTTAAAAAATTTAAGTTCAAAGAGACTCCCCCTCCAAAACTCGTTCCCGTGAGACTTTCTTCATATCGAAAAGAACCCTTATTATCATTGGACTGAGTTAAGAGCGAGTATCCAACCATAGGATAAAGTGAAATCGAAACAGGCCAGTGGGGCATGATTTCCTTTTCAAGACTGAAAAGAAATGAATTACGCTTATAT
>CEQY01185733.1_pt1 | contig 11467 bp, 13 predicted proteins | sample 361391 | NCBI WGS metagenome assembly CEQY01 (sample SAMEA2621075, study PRJEB7988) | marine metagenome | isolation source: saline water (ENVO:00002010), including
AATAATATATATAGAATAATATATATAGAATAATAATATTATATAATATTATTGTTAAATGTTAATAATCCCTCTTATGGCTTGTAGTGTAAATAAGTATTATAGAACTTTTAGGGGGCGTGTTTTAATATCTGCGGATGGGCGTGAATTTAAAAAACAAATAGCAATGTTTATAGAAGGTAATGAAAAAGTAATGGGAAAAATAGAATTACAATTGGTTTTTTATTTTAAAGATAAACGTAAAAGAGATGTTGATAACTATGCAAAAGTGTTAATTGATTGTTTAAAAAATGTGTTATTTGAAGATGATGATATGATATATAAATTATATATGGAAAAACACATTGGAACTGGTGAAGATAAGATTTTAGTAAATATAAGAAAAATAGAAGATTGATTATAAATTTTTTTTTCTAAAAATTGAATAGTATAGATTTAAAAATAAATGGAGTGTGGTAATATGAAAAATAAAGCTATTTGTATTACAGCAGGAGAACAATCTGAAAATCACAGTGGTATGGAAATAAATGGAAATGGTTTAGCAACAGAAGGATTTACGATTGAAGATTTATTGAAATATAAAGATTTATTAGAGCAAAAGGAAATAAGATGTGAATATTATAGACTTGATGAAGATAAAACAAAAGTAGAACCGGCAGGATTATTAATTATTCGCAATGGTGTAAAAGGTTTAATAGATGAAGAACCAAGTAATATGTTAATTGAACAACTAAGGTATAAATGGGATATGAAATATTGGGATACACGACGTAAACGTGTATTAAATTTACGTGCTAGATATAATGTGTGTTATGGAAATGAAGGACAAGAGCCTAATTATGAAGAAAAAAAAGGAACAATTATATCATATACACAAACACCAATTTTAGATAAATGGCGAAAATCTTTAAAAATAATCTTTGGTGAAAAATGCGCTGATTTAGAAGTTGAAGGAAACTATTATTATAATACTGATAAATGTGGTATAGGGTTTCATGGAGATGCAGAAAGAAAGAAAGTTATTGCGTGTTCATTAGGAACAAGTCGTCCAATTCATTGGCAATGGTATCATTATTCAAAACCAATTGGTAAACGATTTAAATTAACATTGAATAGTGGAGATATGTATATTATGAGTGAGAAAACTACTGGATATGATTGGAAATTAAGAAGTAAAAAAACTTTAAGACATGCAGCAGGTGAAAAATATGTAAATAAATGATTTAAAATTGTAACTATTTACAACTATAGAATAAAATGACAAGTATTAAAGTATATCAATGGGCACTTATTATATTAGTATTATTTGTAATGTTTTCGCATTTATGTAAAATATTTTTTTCAATACAATATAATAGTATTATTAGTTATTATTGGTTATGTTTTACAATTTTAACTGGTTTATGGGAAATATTATATATAGTAAATAATAAAATAACAAATTATTATTCTCATAATTTATTGGATACAAATAGTCATATATGGTGTAAGGTACAAGATATTAGTATAATTTTGCCAATAAACACATCAAAAATATTTTATGGTGAATATGGGGCATATGCTGATAGATTATATATGACTAGAAAAAACAAATGGAGTATAATAATTGAAGGTAGTCATGCTATATTTTGTGGTTGTGTTTCATTAATATGTATAATTGGATTAATTACAAAAAATATGAAAATGTTTTATATAGCATTAGGTTTTTCTATGGGATCTCAATTAATGAATAGTGTGTTATATATTAGTGAATATATTATACAAACATATAATTCGAATAGTGTAAATTATGATACACCGTGTTTTCCTTGTGGTAAATTTTTATGTAAAAGACCATTTATGTGGATAAATGTGTTTTGGACACTTATGCCTTCATATGTATTAATATATAATTTTACTAAAATAAATATAATTTAATAGAATAAAATACATATAGATTAATTAATATAAATAATATATGATTATAAATTTTATAACAGATAAAGATAATAAGGACCTATTAAGAGAATGTAATGAATTGTTTGAAGATTTGGGTATAAAATATAATAGTGGAAATTATAAAAAAAATATAGTTCATTATATGGAATTTAGATGTGAACCGGCTAGTATAAATATATTTTATGGATATATAAATAATTTATTGACAGAATATTCAAATAATAATATTTTTGTATATAAACAGACTTATTTTCATAATAATTGGATAGCACAATTAGATAATTATGATAAAATAATAACATTAGATGAAAGTGATAAAATAATAGAGCCTTTTATAAATAGAGAAGTAGTATATTTGGGTTCTAGAAGTGAAAATAACAAATATTATAAAAATATAATAAGTTTTACAAGAACATTGAAAACATTAAAATTACCATATGAAATGAAATTATTAGAAGATAATGATTTACCAGAAATATCAGTATGTATTATAACTTATAATCGTAGAAAGTTTATGAAACTATTAAGTTATAATATGACTAATTCAACATATCCTAGTGATAAAATAGAATATATTATAATTGATGATGGTGAAGATAGTATGAAGGAGTTATTACCGAATGATAAAAATATAAAATATTATAGATATGAAGAAAAGAAGACTATTGGCTGGAAACGTAATGAATCAGTAAAGTTAAGTTCAAAGGGTATAATTTGTATAATGGATGATGATGATTTTTATCCTATGAATTCTTTAAAACGTCGTGTAAGTTATTTATTAAATAGTAAAAAACAGTGTGTATATTGTTCTACAATAGGTTGTTTTAATATAAATAAATATTATAGTATAGTAAATGTAAATCCTATAAATTATCCAATGGAAAAAAAAGTGTCTGAAGCAACATTAGCATTTAAAAGGGAATTTTGGCTGAATGGTAAATTTAATAATGATGATGATTATAATGAGGGAGAGTATTTTATAAAAGAGCAAACTAGTTTATGTAAAGAAATAGGATGGGAGGGAGTTATAGTTAGTTTATTACATAGTCGAAATACGGTCCAGCAACATAATTTTAATGATGAGCCAAATGGTTCGTATTTTAACTTTACTGATGATGAATTTAATATGATTACTAATTTATAATTTATTAGTTAAACATTTCTGTATGTTTATCTAAATCGAGATTGTCTAATAAATCTTTAAAATTAGGTTTTTTAAATCTAACTTGTTTTTTTTTTGCTTTTGTAGATTTTTTCGATTTATTATTTCTTTTTTTTAATGATTTTTTCAGTATATTAGATTTTTTTTTAGTTTGATTTTTAGTGGATTTTCTTTGTGTTTTTTTTAACATTATATAATTTAATAAAAGAAATTAATAAAGGTTAAAATAACTTTATTTACACCTTTTAATATTTAAAATAATAAGTGTATATAGATATATAAAATATGATAGTAATGTATGATAAAAATTATCCACTAATAGTTTTAAAGATTTATAAATTCGAATTGATGGAGTATAATACCATACTGAAAAATTTAGACTATATTCAAGAACGGTGTTTAAAAGATGCTATATATTGTAATTTACATATAGATTTATTTGATTTAGTAACATATGATAATTCATCAATATATAAATTAATAACACATTTATATAAAACAAGTTATAGCAAAATAAACAGTTTAGGAATATATATAAATAAAAATAACAGTACTTATGTGCGGACAACAGCTCATTTTATAAACGATCATATGAATTATGCAACAATTCCTATAAAATTAGTAGAATTAGATAAGAAAAAAAAATGGTAATAAATAGTAAATTGATTTTATAAATGTAAATTTAATAAATGAAAAAACAACTAAAATATATATTGTATGGATTTAAAAAACATGGATTAGTACAAGATGTAATTAATAATATAATAAAAAAATATTTATTTTACTTATTATTTCCTAATTTTAGAAGAAATAGTTTAGAATTGCTAACTGATAAAAAAATTTGTATGCGAGAAATTAAAGACAATAAATATATAATATATAAATCAGCTACGTTTGATGGAAAGAACTGGTTACCATTAAATTTTAAGTTAGAAAAAAAAACAGTTAAAATCGAATTATGTAATCAATATGAATTTTACAAGAAGATTACACATATAAGTGAAATACCAAAAAATATAGAGTTGTCTTATAGAACAACACAACATACTATATTATATTATTTTGATGTTTACAGAAAATATAATATAGAATATGATACATATTTCTATATATTAGAACGAAAGAAAAGTCATACACAACACATATATAATCATCGTGAAATTAAATTTTTATCTGTATGGTATGTGAGAGAGACTAATATAACATATACTAATATATTAGATAATATTAAATTTAATACAGTAATAGAAGGTATTAATTATAGTATTTAATATTTAAAATGCTTTTTACAATTTTTATGAGAGCGTTTAATTTGACTATATGATACAGCAATTGCTTGTTTAATACTTTTAAATTTTTTTTTATTACTTTTCATATGTTCACTTATATTTTTTCTTATTTTTTGTTGTAAATAACTTTTACAACGTTTCTTAGTCATGTATTTCTTTCTTTTTGACTTATTTGACTTTTTTCTTTTTACTGGTTTACGTGATTTTTTTACTGGTTTACGTGATTTTTTAGAGGGCATATAATATAATAAAATATAAAATAAAATATTATAAATTCATTTAAAAAATATATGATAATGTGTATTATAAGTAATGTTATTTATTAAAATAGATAAGAAAGGCACAGTAATTCAGTACAATAAAAAATCAGTTAAATCAATAGTAAATAATAGTAATTTATGTAAATTACATATATGGGAATATAAAGGGTTTGATGTTATAATTTATGGTAGTAAAGACGGAAACGCGGGAAATGAAAATAAATACGATTTACCTCCTCCATTAGATTGTGAATTATTTTTTGATGACTTATATATAATAAAATACAAGGAAGAAACTATTGTAGATTTCGATAAAGAAGATTATGAGAATTTTTATAATGATAAATTTGGAGGTTTTATAGATTTAGATAATACGGAAGAATTATCAGATGAAGAAGAGTTATCAGAACACACAAGTGATCGTGAATTTATTGTAAATGATTCTGAATCTGTCGATGATGAAGAATATAGTGATATTTCAAGTGAAAGTGTTTTAGAATCTAATATATCAAGTTCTATGATAAGTTCTGGAACAAATAATATAACAAATTCGATGATTAGTTTAGATAATAAAAATGTAGATGAAGATAACGATTCATTATCATCAATAACGGTTACTATAAGTGATATAGACGAAGATAATCCACAAACTGAATCAGAATCCGAGTCAGATTCTGATAAAAAAGAACCTATAAAAAAACAAGAAACTACACAAGTATCTGAGAATCATAATAAGGACGATATAAAAATAGTATAGTATAATAATATATGAATATAACTAATTCTTATAAAACTCATTGTGATTATTGTAGTAATAAGAACAAAATATATAGTTGTAAATATAAATGTTATAATTGTGAGTTGGTTGTAGAAATATGTAATATGTGTGATAAGAATGTTAATAAAAATAGCAATTTTGAAATTATAAAAAAAGAATATAGTCAGCAATTTAAATATGTAAATAATTTTAATAATGAGCTGTATAAATTTTTTTCAAATTTTATGTCGATAGATTTAATAATTAAAATATTAAATAAGGCTAGAATTACTCATCATTATAGTGTAATAATAATGAATAATGAAGAAAAAATATATATACAATTTTATGAAAAAAATATATACAAGGTATTTAATTTTGGAATAAAATTAAATATAGATATGAGTAAATCTATATTTATTTGTAATAAATGTATTACAAAGTATGATTATTATTGTCCGGTTTGTTATAATTTTCATAAAAATAATTTTCATTGTTTAAGAAAATATAGTGTATGTAACAATTATAAATTATTAAAAATATAAAGGTAATAAATTTAAAAATAAATATATATATAATAAATGTTAAAAAGTTTATATATAGATTTGTATAAGAATAATTCTGAAACTATGATGATGTGGTATACTATTATTATATTATTTATATCTGAATTACCAGTAATAATATTTACAATTTTAGATTATATCAAATTAGAAAAGTTACAGCAATATCGAATAAGATATAATAGAAAACGTATATATCCAAATAATATGGAATTATGGGATGGTATATGTGAATTTAGTAAATGTTTTTGTTTAATATTATTACCGTTAAGTATGTTTGGTATATGTATGTATAATTATTTGGGTTTGAAATTGTATAATATGGATGTAGATTTTTCATATATGGAAATAAGTGTAGATATAGTATTAGTATTATTGATGTCAGAAGTGTTATTTTATGGAATGCATAGAATATTTCATATACCATTCTTGTATAAACATATTCATAAACATCATCATAAATATAAAGAACCATTTGCATTGATAAATCATTATTTACATCCAGTCGAAACAGTGTTGTTTTTTATTCCACCAGTATTACCAGGAATAATATTAAACACCCATATAGTAACTATGTGGATAACAGCAATTATGATGAATTGGAATGGAATATTTATACATAGTGGATATGATATACGTATGTTTTGGTTATCAAAAGATAAAAAAAAAATTATATTACCAGGAATACTAGAACATGATTTACATCACAAATACTTTAATTATAATTATGGAGCCACTTTCTTATTTATGGATTATATATTTGGAACATATAGAAGCAATTAATTAATGTAATTTGTTTAATATTCTGATTATATGACGACATTTACATTTACATCTTTCAGGAACTACATAATTTTCATCATTCATCATCATTAATGATACTTCACTTGCAGGATAATCTTCATAATTATCAATTAAAGTCGTTGGTCTGTTTTTTTGATGTCTACTACAACATTTACATTTTGATAAATAATTAATTAAGTCACTCGACATATCTTTTGGTAATTTTTCTAATATATAATACATATGTTGAATAGAAAAATCATAAAATTGTTTTAATTTTTTTTCTTTTTCATCAACTAAATTAGTTAATTCCTTATTAGTGTTCTGTACTTCAACAAATTCTTTATCATAAATAATTTTACAGACTGCCGGCAGCAATGGATTCATTGTTAATAATGTTTGCTTATAAGAATCAATTTTAACACAAAAAAAATATTAGGTCCTACCGCGATTCGAACGCGGGTTATTCGGATCAAAGCCGAATGTGATAACCACTACACCATAGGACTAAATAATTTTTACCAATTATATATAATTATATATAATTATAGAAATTAAATGTAGCACAGAGTGGTTTCGATCCACTGACCTTCTGGTTATGAGCCAGACGCGCTTCCTCTGCGCCACTATGCTATAATTATATATAAGATTTTAATTTTAAATAGTTTATTTTTGTTTATATTGAAATAACTAATACATTATCTAATCTATCAATTCGGGTTTGTAGTCTTTTCATTTCTAAATCTATATTTGTCTTTGTTTGTAAATCATTGTTATATGTTAATTTTAGATTAGTTAATCCATCAATAGCACAAATCATCTTTACATAAAACTTTTTAAGAATTTTATCATTAGCTTCTCTGAAAAACTCTTTTATTTGACGCTGTTCTTTCTCCTTTTCATTTTTTTTTACACTAACCTCATTTCTATAAATAAAATCAGTTATATATATAACATCATCTATTATTGACTTTATACTCTCTGTTGTCCCTAACCGTGTTTGATTATAATAATATCTAGAAACCGACTGCATTAATGAATCGTCAATAAACAGATTTTCGTCGCAACAATATAACTTTTCACCCTGTTTTATATAAGAAACAATAGTTAATTTATATAATGTATTATTAATCATATCATCAGTAATACGTTTTTTTTCTTGTTCTTTCATTATATATATATATATTATATATATTAGTATTTTTTTAAATTCTTTTAAATTAAATAAACTAATTGTTAATTACTCTAAAATATTCCTAGTTTTAGTCATGATAATATGTTTTTTAATATTTAATGACGTATTATCTTGAATACAAGATAACATATTAAAGAAAAAAAGGAAAATAGAAATATAAATGATTTAGAAGAACTATTAATATAATTAATTTAATGAGTAGTAATTTGATATTAGATGATGGACGTATATTTGAAGGATTATCATTTGGTAGTGAAAATACTGTTACTGGTGAAGTAGTATTCAATACATCTATGGTTGGTTATCCAGAAGCTTTAACTGACCCATCTTATAAAAATCAAATATTAATATTAACTTATCCATGTGTTGGTAATTATGGAGTTCCACCATACACTAGAAATAATGAAACTAATATATTGGAATATTTTGAATCAGAAGAGATTCATATTTCTGGTTTAATAATTGCTGATTATTGTGAAAACCATAGTCACTGGAATTCAAATAAAACTTTATCAAATTGGATGAAAGAATTCAATATACCAGGATTATATAATGTAGATACTAGACAATTAACTAAAATAATAAGAGAAGAAGGTGTAATGATAGGTAGAATAACATCTACTGTGGATGATTTAAATATAAAATTAAATATGGATGAATATAATTTGGTAAAGGCTGTTTCAAGAAAAAGTATTCAAGAATTTAATAGTGGCGAAAAATATAATATATTAGTAATAGATTGTGGTATTAAAAATAATATTATAAGAAAACTATTGAAATATGATGATATAATGTTAACAGTTGTTCCATATGATTTTAATATGGATTATGATAAATATGATGGAATTTTTATAAGTAATGGCCCAGGTAATCCAGAAGATTGTATAGAAACAATAAATTATATAAAAAAATTTATAGATAATAGGATAAATAAACCATTATTTGGAATATGTCTAGGAAATCAATTATTAGGATTAGCGGCGGGTGCTAGCACAGTAAAATTAAAATACGGTAATCGTGGTGTAAATCAACCAGTAGTAGATTTAAAGACTAAGAAATGCTATATAACATCACAGAATCATGGATATGTCATTGATATGAATACATTAACAGATGAATGGTTACCTTATTTTATTAATGCAAACGATTATAGTAATGAAGGAATAATACATCAATCTTTGCCGTATTTTGGGGTACAATTTCATCCAGAGGCTTGTGGTGGTCCTAGTGATTCAGATTATTTGTTTGATATGTTTATATCTAAAATTAAACAGGAAAATTATACAATTATAGATAAATATTTTGGATCTTATCAAGAAATTAAGAATAGAGAAATTCGTAAAATTTTGTTATTAGGTTCAGGTGGATTATCAATAGGACAGGCAGGTGAATTTGACTATTCTGGAACGCAAGCAATAAAGGCATTAAAAGAGGAAAATATTGAGGTAATACTAATAAATCCAAATATAGCAACAGTGCAAACATCAAATAATTTGGCTGATAAGATATATTATTTATCGGTAAATATGGAAAATGTGGAACATATAATAAAAACGGATAAACCGGATGCAATTATGATTAATTTTGGAGGACAAACTGCACTAAATTGTGGTATAGAAATGTATAATAATGGTATATTTGATAAATATAATGTAAAAATATTGGGAACAAGTATTAGTTCAATAGTAACAAGTGAAGACAGGGAAAGTTTTTCTTCTTTGATGGACAAAATTAATGAACCTGTTGCTAAGAAATATATTGTTCGTAATGAAGAACAAATCAACAAAGCAATAGAATATATAGGATTTCCTATGATTCTACGAAATGGATTTGCATTAGGAGGTTTAGGTTCTTGTTTTGTATATAATGAATTGGATTTGAAAAGTAAAATAATAAATTTGTTGAAGACAATGGATTATGTTTTAGTAGAACAATCTATAAAAGGTTGGAAAGAAATAGAATATGAAATAGTTCGTGATTATAACAACAACTGTATTGCAGTATGTAACATGGAGAATTTTGACCCATTAGGAGTTCATACAGGTGATTCAATTGTAGTAGCACCATCACAGACATTAAGTAATAATGAATATTATAAATTAAGATATAGTGCTATTAAAATAGCAAAAGAATTAAAAATAGTGGGAGAATGTAATGTACAGTTTGCATTAGATCCATTATCTGATAAATATATAGTAATAGAATTAAATCCACGATTATCAAGAAGTTCTGCATTAGCATCAAAAGCAACAGGATATCCATTAGCATATATTGCTGCAAAGATTCTATTGGGAAAAAATCTAACTGATTTAAGAAATAGTGTTACTAAAAAGACTACTGCTTGTTATGAACCTAGTCTAGATTACGTTGTTGTAAAAATTCCTAAATGGGAATTCTTAAAATTCAAACACGTTAATAAATTATTAGATAGTTCAATGAAGAGTGTTGGTGAAGTAATGGCTATTGGTCGTAATTTTGAAGAAACTATACAAAAAGCAATGAGAATGGTTGATGATAGTAATTATGGATTTTACTCCGAAATAGAAATGCAAAAAGATGACTTAGTAGAGCAATTAAAAAACCCTAGTTTTAATAGAATATTTCTTATAGCTAAAGCGTTTGACTTAGATTACACAGTAGATACTCTATATGATTTAACAAAAATAGATAAATGGTTTTTACACAAGTTATATAATATTCATAAAATGAAGCAATATTTATATAATACTATAAATATAGATACTATAACACCAATCATAGTAAAAAAATCAAAGGCATTAGGATTATGTGATAAATTAATAGGAAAATTAATAAATACAAATGAAGAAGTAATAAGAAATTATCGTTATAAACACCAAATATTACCTTGTGTTAAACAAATAGATACAACTGCTGGTGAATACCCAGCAGAGACGAATTATTTATATTTAACATATAATGGTAGTAGTAATGATGTAGAATTTGATAATAATGGTATAATGGTGTTGGGTTGTGGCTCCTATAAAATAGGAAGTAGTGTTGAGTTTGATTGGTGTGCGGTTAGTTGTATAAATACATTAAAGAAAAATAAAAAATATACAATTGTAGTTAATTATAATCCTGAAACAGTTAGTACAGATTATGATGTATCTGATAGATTATATTTTGAGGAAATATCTTTAGAAAGTATAATAGATATATATAGTATTGAGTGTTCTGAAGGTGTAATTGTATCAGTAGGAGGCCAAATACCAAATAATTTAGCATTAGAATTGTATAATAATAATATAAATATTTTAGGAACAAATCCATATAATATTGATAGAGCAGAGGATCGTCATAAATTTTCACAATTATTAGACACAATTAATGTAGATCAACCTTTATGGAAAGAAATGAGTAATTTAAATGAAGCATACAATTTTTGCGAAAAAGTGTCATATCCGGTTTTAATAAGACCATCGTATGTGTTAAGTGGTGCTGCTATGAAAGTAGCAAACAATAAAATAGAATTAGAGGATTATCTTAATTTAGCAACAGA
>CEQY01396324.1_pt1 | contig 11456 bp, 13 predicted proteins | sample 361391 | NCBI WGS metagenome assembly CEQY01 (sample SAMEA2621075, study PRJEB7988) | marine metagenome | isolation source: saline water (ENVO:00002010), including
AATTTTGTTTCTATATATTCTCGCAATTCACTATTATTTTTATCCAGATGATCACCATCTTCATCGCTTATTGATTTATCTAATATTCCATTATCATTTATTCTATCATAAATATCAAAAAACGGGATTTTATGTTCGTTACATAATTCATTTAATTTACGATTCATCAAAAATGTATACTTAATACGTTCATCATGACTACCAAATATATTGATATTATTCTCATCCTTTTGCGATGAAGGATAAACACAACTAACGATTGGATATATTTTATATTCATTACTTAATTTTAATATCAATGAAATATATTTCATACATAAACTATTTATCATTTCTTCATAATTATTTTTATTATATTTATATATATTTTTTTGAATATCATTCCACCCATAAGAAAAAACAACAACATCATTCGCTTTAATATTTATTTTACAAACATCTCCTGGAGGATATCTTTCTACAATATTATATAATGGTAGTGTTGATAATTTTACAAACTCATATAATGTTACCGGTAAATTAGCCCATCCTAACCAATGATGTTTAATTAATGGATTTTTAGTATAATAATAAAATATTGATTGTGAATCACCAATAACAAATATATTTTGAACCATATTATTATATAATAATTAATATTTAAATATTGATTATTATATAATAATATAATATGTCTATTTCACGCGATAATGTTATAAATAATTTTATAAAAAAATATAATTTAATAAATCCTGATTATCTGGAAATAGGTGTTTGGCATGGAGAAACTTTTAAAAATATAAATTCATCCAATAAAGATGGTGTTGATCCAGGACAATATTGCGAATGTGAATATGTAAATTATAAAATGAATTCTGATGAATTTTTTAAAACAAATACAAAAAAATACGATTTTATATTCATTGACGGACTACATACCGCTTTTCAAGTTTCTAAGGATATATATAATAGCATATCATGTTTAAAACCGAATGGAATTATAATGCTAGATGATGTTTTTCCACATGAAAGAAGAGAGCAAGAAGCATTAAATTTAAATAAATCTGGAGCACAAACAGGCGATGTATGGAAAGCTGTATATAACGTATTTGATAAATTTGAAGAAATGTGTGAAAATATTTATTTTATAAGGGATACTGAACGAGGAAATTTAATTTTAAAATTCAAAGATAATAATAAAGATAATATTATTATAGATAGCTCAATACCAACTATGAATTCTGATGGATGGTATGCAGGTAAAGATGCTGAATGGTCAAAATATGATTATGATAAAGATTTTAAACAATATTATTCATTGTTAAATAAATATATCATAAATTAACACCATTTATACTTAAATTCGAATATTTTATATACTTAAAACATATTATTTAATTCAATAACTTATCTATTTTTTCACCAAGTTTTTCTAATATATAATGTTCTTTCCAATATTCCTTATTTTTTTCATTAAATACTGGTCTATTTATAAATTCCATATATTTTTCATCATTTGTATCTAATTCTATTATTTTTTTAATTAATTTATTAAACGATTCTTCTGTTTCATCTTCTAAAAATAACATTGAGTCTTCATTGAATATATTTTTTATATTTTCAGATGCCCAATATATTGGAATTGTATTTCCTAAGTAAGCGTTTACAATTTTTTCTGTAGAATAAGTTTCCATTTTTGTATTTTCAAAACAAATCATAAATTTATGTTGATTTATAAATTTTAAATGATTTAATGAAGACCATGTGCCGGGCAAATTTCTTCCTATATTATTTAAATATCTACCTGCGGAATTTACCTTTTTATATTTATTTAACATATGAAACATTTTATTTCTTGTTTCACATTTTGGATTAGAAACAATAAAACTACAGAATTGAGAAGGAACTATATTAATTTGTCTATTTTCCAAAGTATTCAAAAAATCATTACCGTGTATGTATATTACACTTAGTGGTAAATCAACTATATTATTTATTCTATTTACCCCTGTTAATACAATATCATATTTTTCATAATCAGGAAATACTGGTTCACCTATAAAATTTATTTTTATGTTCCAATTCCTATTAATTAATCCATCTTCTGGTTTTCCTGCTTCAATAATTACATTTGCGATTTTTAAATCATTGGTAATTTGATAATTTTTCAATTTAGTATGAACTAACAATTTTTCAAAGAAACCAATATTGTTTGCATCTTTTTTTGTAAAAAAACCAGACCACCAATTATGAAAATATATATAATACATTATTTATATTATATAAACAATCTTTAAATATCATTATTCTTTTAATTTATATATCTTATTATGTTTATATACTTCTATCATTTCGTAATTATTCTTTAACAATATTTCATGACATATTTTTTCATTCTCTATTTGAGAACCACCTAAGGTTTCTATTAAAATTACATCTATTGGAACAGAAAAATCCCATGATCTCAAAACATTTACTTCATGTCCTTCAACATCAAGTAAATGTCTGTTTTTTCTATTATACTTTTAAAGGTTACTTGCTTTATTCTAACAGTTCCATTAGGAGCGTTTATTACTCTAAAAAACCCTGAAAAATGTTCTGACGGTAATGTTTTTGTAACACCAGAAACCCCTGCATAATTATCTACAAAAAATTTAAATTCTACTTCTTCATCAATATCACTAACTAAATTATTAAATAAATAATTATTTGGTCTATTTACCTTTAATTTTTCATATTGATATAAATTAGGTTCTATAAGAATACCTGTCCAATTTAAATCATCTTCAAAAAACTTAGTATTAGAATATAAAATTCCATCCATCGCTCCTAATTCTATATATTTCCCATTTTTTTTTGTCTTAAAATAAGTGTTGTAAAGGTGTTCGTCTTCCAGAGCTTGTCCGTAAAATTTCATATAATATAATATATTATATATTATATAGTATTTAAATAATATAGTATTTAAATAATATAATATATTATATGAAAATTATTGATTCGTTTATATTTTATAATGAATTAGATTTATTAGAATACCGTTTATCTATTTTAAATGAATATGTGGATTATTTTATTCTTGTTGAATCATCATATACATTTACTGGTAAACCTAAAAAACTTTATTATCAAGAAAATAAAGATAGATTTGATAAATTTAATCATAAGATTATTTATATTAATGTAACCAACCCACCTTTCATTTTTCCCAATATTAATTATAGTGCAAAGAACCAATGGCAAAATGAGTATCATCAGCGGTCTCAAATAGCATTAGGTATTAATAAGTTAACACCTTATTTAAATAATGAAGATATTATTACTACATCTGATGTTGACGAAATACCCAACCCTAATATTTTAAAAAACATAAAAAATAACACCCTTCGATACGATGTGAATAATTTAAACAGACTAGAATTGGATATGTATTATTATAATTTAAAATTTAGAGTTGGTGACGGAGCAAACTGGCATGGAATAAAATTATTTAATTTTAACACTTATAAACAAATTAAGTTAACTTTCCAACAAATGAGATTATGGGAACATACACATCATGTTCCTATAATAAAAAAGGGAGGTTGGCATTTAAGTTATTTTGGCGATAAAGAATTTATAAAGAACAAGATTATGGCATTCTCACACCAAGAATATAATAATAACAATTATTTAAATGATGATAATCTAGAAAAAGCATTAAAAAATGGTATTAATTTAATCGGAGGATTAGATTTACAATTCATACCTATTAATGAAAATGATAATTTACCAATTGATTACCAACTATATTTATCACAATTTATATAATAAATTTTAAAATATAAGATTTAATCCATTTTTTATTAAAATATCTATTAAAAATATAATTTTGATTTTCTAAACATTTTTTATAAAAATCCGGATTTTTATTTAATTTGTCCATAATTTTATAAAAATCTTTTTCATCTTTAAACTTTAATTCATCATTAAATTCATCATCCTCTTCAAATGGCCATTTTAAATCATTATATTCACTAATCATAAGCGAACCTTGTGATAAAATTTCAAAAGTTCTTTTATTTGGTTCACCTACCCCATTTAAATCCAAACTATATTTACTATGACTTATTTCAGATAAAAATTTATTATAAGGCAATCTACCTGGATTATATATGACATATCTTATTTTATTGTATATACTTCTTCTATCTCTAACATAATTTAATTGTTCATCATTATGATAAAATAATGTTCCAGTAAAAAAAATTCTATTCATCTTTTCTATTTCACTATTTAAATTTTTTTCTAATGTTTTTTCTATTAATGATACTTCACCAAACATTATAAAAGGAAATGGCACAACATTTTTATTATATATTTTTTGTTTATTATAATTTCTTTTAAAAAATAAATCTATTTTATCACATTTTATTATTTCATTTGGATCATAATCATAATCATAATTATCAAAAATACATACTTTTTTAAAATTGTTGTTGTTTATTATTTCTAGTTCTTTATCTAATATAGATTTTATATTTGGTTTAAAAAATTTGCATCCAGCTTTAGTATCATATAATGCTATTATTATAAACAATATATCGTAATTTTTATCATTTACATTTTGTATATCTGTTCTTGGAATTATTGAGTATTTATTCATATTTTTTGATTTGTCTATTTCCATACTATATATAAAATAATCAGCTTCTGGAAATAATATATTTAAACCAATATCTTGGTTAACACCATCAATTATTGCTATTTTCATAATATAATAATATTAAATATATTATTATATTTAATATTATCTTTATATTTTCATAAATATTTCTTATACTATTAATACATCTTTTAAATTGAATAATATAAATAATTATTTAAAAAAATAATATTAATGTATCACATAAAATGCACATAGCTATTATAAATGAATACAAAATCGCTTTTTTTTGGAGTCCAAAAACAGGACATTCAACTATGTTTAAGATTTTAAAAGATAATTTTTGTCATAATTCAACAGATGGTCCAAAAACTCATTCCGAAATTATCCCTTCTAATATTAGTGATTTTACATTTATTCTTTTATATAGAAATCCATTAGAAAGATTAGTCTCTTCATTTATGATGCCCCAGGTACCCCAAAATATTTGTTTTAAAGAATTTATACTAAATTATACAAAATTTCATGATCATCATCAATGCCCTCAAACGAAAGGAGGACCCGGAATTGATATTTTAAAAAAATCCAATAAAACATTCGATTATACAATAAATACTAAAAATTTAAATGTATTACCTGTTTTAATAGAAAAATTAACAGGAAAAAACATACAAAAAAATATCAGAGAAAATGTATTAAAACGATTACCAGAAGAACAAATAGAAGAGATTGAATATTATAATATAAAAAAATCGTTTTTTATTAAACGGGACATAGGTATACCCAAATGGGAAAAATTTTACAACGAAGAATTAAAAATAATCGCTATAAATAATTTAAAATCAGATTATGATTTTTTTAAAAGTATCGGTATTGAATCTTTTTAAACGTCTATTTCATTTAGATAAAATAACTGATCCGCTTGTTGCATGAATCCAATGTATTACAATATCTTCTAATTTCATAATTGGATAAACTTTATTATTGTGACGCAAGGAATTATGTAAATTTATAAGTGTAGGTTTAATATCCATATAGTGTTTAAATAATCAATTAAAATTATGTCTATATATTTCTTTATATAATTTATATTATCCATTATATTCACTACCACAAACTGTTACAAATCCAGATAAACCAATTGTATCTACTAAAATTTTATCTCTATTTTTAATAAAGTTCGATATTAATACTTCATAACCTATACATTTTTTCATATTTTCTATATTAATAGTTAAAAAAATTAATAATTTTTTTGCAGTTCTTTTATCTATTTTATATAATGCTGTAAATATGTTATTTTCACTTTTATTAATTCTTTTAAATATATTATTTTGGATATTTTCTATTTTGAAATTTTCATTTAACCAATATCTTCCAGATATTTTATATAAATAATTATATTCCAAATTAAGTTCTTCAATATATTTTAATGCTTCAATAGTCATTGTTCCTTCACCAAGAGATTTAGATATACCAAAAATACTATCATGTAATTCCTTTTTATCCCAAAGATTTAATATATAATCACAATTATCTTTAAAAAAAATATTTTCTTCTTCATTAAAATCACTACATTCTACTATTATAATTTTATCAGAAGGTAACTTTTCTTTTATACTTTTAATTGTTTTTTTTGTTTGTTCAAATCTTTCTTGTCTAGAATATAAACTTCTTGTTTTACTATATGATAAGGGTTTATTAGGTGTATTTATTACAGAAGTTATTAAAACTATATTTACCATTATAATAAATAATATTATGTATTATTTATGTTCTATTATTATATAATAATACTAATATATCATCCTTTATTTTATTAATTATATCATTTTCATCCTTGTTTTTTAAATAATTCTGGAATGACTCTATTATTTTTGGATATTTGTCTTTATATTCTTCATACCAATTCTCTAATATAACCTCGTTATAATCATACAAATCGTCTATTTGTGTTTGCTTATTGACTATTTGCCGCTTATCACCTGTAAATATCATCGCATAATCGCCCTTTATATTTGATATATAAAAATTCTACAAGAATATTTCATTTTTACAAATTTTTTTTTTTGCAAAAAAATATAAGAATAAAAGTTAATTATATTTTTGTTTTAATTCGTTTACTTTCAAATTATTTCCTTTTGCATTGAATGCACTATCATTATGAATTCTATGGAGCACTTGAATTTCTGAAACATTGTAAAATTTTTTGTCTTGTCTCCACAATTTCAACCATAAATCATAATCTTCAAGATTATGATTATTCCAAAAACACAAATCTTTTTTTAATAAACAACTACTGTTTATTATAGGGTTTGCATTCAAAAAATTTATATTTTTCAAATCTCCGAGAGGTATATTTGGAACTATACTCAAATCTCCAAAATACTTACATTGTGTCCCTATTATATCGTAATTTTTCATATACATCAATTGGGATTCCAACTTCTTTGGAAGCCATTTATCGTCAACATCCAATAAACTTATCCAGTCATACTTTGTATGTTTAATCATTTCATTCAAAGTATCTGGTTTTCCTTTGATAGAATAAAAATCAATTACTTTTATTCTGCTGTCTTTTTTTTCATATTCTTTTGCGGTTAAAAATATTGAAGAATTTATAGGATGACCATTAATCCCTATAATCAACTCCCATTCTTTAAATGTTTGGTATAAAATAGTTGAAACAGATTCGTCTATGAATTCGATACCGTTATAAATGGGCATCAAAATGGATATCATAATGTAATTTATAAAATAGAATTACATTTATATTCTATTTTATAATAAAAACTCCTGAAAAACAAACCAAGGGTCTTTAAATTGGTTTGGTTCTTGTATAATTTGAAAATGGGACAAATTATTAATAATACAATCTAATATAATTATTTGATCGTCTTTTACTAAATAATTATTATCAAAATATTTTGTAAGATTATCATAATAAATAGTTTGCCACCAATTGTATTTTGTTTTATGAGTTAAGAAGAATCCTCCCGCAAATGATATTTGCGAAGGCGGAATTTCTTTTGTAGGCAATCCTTTTTCATTTTTGTTTAATACTATTTTTACCAAATCATTTATATTATTAGACACTTTTGCATAATATATTTTGTCTATATTTAATTCTTCGATTTTATCATTGTTCGGCCAATTTTTAACAATACAATTATTAGTCCTGAAATATCCGATATCGCACCAACCATACCAAGGTGTATCAAAAATGTTTTCGTCTATAACATGTTTTACAAAATTGATTTTTTCATTCCAAAGCATATTTAATTTCCAATCAGTCGAAAATCTTCCATTTTCATTTAATAAATTATTTTTTTTATGATTGGATTTCCAATCATATTGTGAACATTTAAATTCTTGAAATTCTTTAAAAATAACTTTTATATTTTTATTATCTTTTAAAAGATCTTTAAATAAATAATAACTTTCTTTATTAGTAAATATAACCAAATTAAAATTATTAACATTAGATAAAAAATTTTTCATCCATTTTTTATATTCAATAATGTTAAATTTAGATTTTAATTCATACCAACATGAAACAAATGTTATATTTTTCATTATTTAATAATTAATAATTATATTTAAATAACTATTAAATAAATAACTTATTCATATTGTCGACTTCTATACTATTTTCAGCCATACTATAAAAAATATTTATATGATCTTTACTTCTGAATCTGAAACTAAAATGTTTATTTTTTTCTTGACGTCCTACTCGACCGATACATTGAATAATTTTTTCTTGAGACAAATTTTTCATATCTTTGCTTAAATAACAATGACTGAATTGATAATTTGTACCATATATGTAATCACTATCCGCTAATATTAAATATAATGATTTTTGTTCTGCTAAATTTTTTATTATTTCAACATATTTATTATTTTCAACAATAATGTCTGCTTTATTACAATTATTTATATCACTTATATTATTAGAAAATACACCAATACCCAAAAGTAACATTATCTTATATAACATAGGTACAGTATACAATTTCATAATTTCTTTTATAGAATCATCGTCAATATTTGAACAAAATACGTCGCTTTTATCAAATTCATGATCATCTACCTTTTTCCATTTATTATAGTGTGTTCGTGTATTTGGAATATAAATACTATCAATAGATAATGACTTGATATTATTTTGTAATTTTATTATTTCCGCATTTAATTCAAGTACATCTGGTGGAAATCTCATTTCAGCCATTATTTTATCATTATCTTTGTATTTTTCTATTTTATCTTCATAATCTTTTGTTTTTTGTAATAATATTTCAGATATTTTATTGTTGTTTATAATTTTATTTTGTATATTTTTTAATATATTTTTGTCTATTTTTGATTTTACCAAAAAATATTTACAAATATTTTCAATATTATTACTAATAAATAAGGTAGGTCCATTTGTTAATGATTTTGCATTTTCAGTAGTAATATTTACATCAAGATAATTATTATTTATATTATTTTTATTATATTTTTCTGTAATGTTCCATTTTTCGTCTTTTAATGATAATAATATATTTATATATAATTTTTTTATTTTTTCAATTGTTAATTCAGTAAAATGTTTAAAATTATCATTTATAATATTTAAATTAGATGTTTTATTTATATATAAAATAAATTTACAACATTCGTCGCAATCAAAAAATTTATAATATTTTTTATTATGATGATTAATAAATGAAGACATATCTTTATAATTATCAAAATAATTATGAGGCATTATAATTTCACCATTTTCATTATATATACATATATTTGAAAATATTTCATTTGTTTCAATGTGTTCAAAATGTAAATTGTTAAATTTTTTTGTCTGATTTTTAATTACATTGTTTATTTTTTCTATTTTTGGAAGAGTTGCGCATGATAATACAACATTTGGTATTATATTATTTGTCCAATTGTCTTTTATAATTTCATGTAGTGGAGAATTTTCTACATCCATACCGATGGTGGGTTCATCCCAAAAAAGTACTATACTATTTATAGGATGAAATTGAGACATATAGTTCATTGCGTATTTGTAAGACATTAAATCGCTTATCATTAATTGTACATTTGTACCATCTTGATGATTTGGTATTTTTCTATAAGGACTATTTATATAAGAATTTATTGCATTATAATTTAATCTTATGTCGTCCATAGTATTACAACCAAAAGCAAACCCTATTTTATTTTTTAAAAAATAACCACATTTTGCCAAATTTAATCCAATATGCTTAGACGCGCATACAAAAATAACTTTATATTCATTCGTTAAACCTAATGGAGTTAAAGTTTTTCCAGAACAAGTTGGAGTGCAATAATAAATTAATTTTGGTACATTTTTTTTTTCTTTAAAAATTTTAAAAATTTCTTTTTGATGATCATATAATACTAATGGTTTATAATTAAAAATTTTATTATGTTGAATTAATTTTGTATAATTTTTTAACAAAAATTCTATATTAATTTCCTTTGTATATTTTTCTAAGATATATTCAATAATTTCTAATAAAATTTCATTAATATCATTCTTATAATTTTCATATAAAAAATTAATATTTATAATACATAATATAAATTTTTTATCATAAATATATTCATTTATTAATATTATTTTAGATATTTTTTTTATTTCTTCAATTATTGAAAAATCAATTATATTTGATAATTTAATATCATCTATATTGTTTAGTGAATTTTTTATTTTTATTTTATCAGCATTTGGGATTTTATTTTTATTTTTATTATTATATTTAGACAAAATAAAATTAATATCAAATATATTTTTTTTATTTATTTTTTTAATTATTGGAAATAATAATTCGAAAAAAATAATTTCAAAATATTTTTTTTGAATATTCAAATATTGATATAAGCATTTATATTTATTAATTTTTATATCATTATTATTGTAACCATCTGATATCATTTTTAATATTTCTTGTTCATTTATATTATTTGTAATAATTTCTATATTTTCCCATTCTTTTTTTGTTAATTTTTCTTGATTTAAAAAATTATTATTATAATTTCCTATTTTATAGTTCATATAATAATAATAGTCTATAATCTTTAATTTATTTATATTTTAATAAATCTATTTCATCGCCATCAGTAGAAAATAATGTATTTCCATAAACATCCTTTAATAATAACCATTCAAACATTCCGCCCATATATATATAAACATTTGTAAAACCGTGTAAATGTAAATGTTTGTACTTCTTATAAACAGACAAATCTCTGCAATTTTTTCCGTATATTATAATATTTTGACTTTTTTTCAGATTATTAACTACATTTTCTTCATTTTTCGCAGTGATTGTATTTTTTATTAAACAGTTTTGTTCATCGTACGGCAATGTATTAATTAGTATATATTTATCATTATTATTCATAATTGTATCATATGATATATTTTTTGGCAAAGTATTTATATTTCCCATTATTTTATTTATAATATTAATTATAAGTATTTTTTAATTAAATGTTACAATAATTTTAACTTTTTCTTGTTTAAAAGTTTTTATAGCATTTATTGATAACTCTTCGCGTCTTTTCCTTGTTTTTATTGATTTGTCTTTATTTTTTGAAATACTATTATTATTATTCATATCTTTTTCAATATCATCATAATTATTTTTTATATATTGTATTATATTATTTTCTAATGCCCATTTAAAAAAATTTAATTGACCTATAGTGGTTTCAAAGCAATAATCGCTGTTTTCGGTAATAGGGACTTTTATGCGGTCCCATCTACAAAAAGGATCAAATCTTTTTTTACTATATGCTTTTAATTTTAATT
>CEQY01396323.1_pt1 | contig 11451 bp, 10 predicted proteins | sample 361391 | NCBI WGS metagenome assembly CEQY01 (sample SAMEA2621075, study PRJEB7988) | marine metagenome | isolation source: saline water (ENVO:00002010), including
GCCATTAGACCCATGAACGCTCCGGATGGAACTCCAGTCAATGCGGTTTATGGAATTTTGACTATGCTCATGAAATTACTTCAAAATTATAATCCTTCCCATATTGTCCTAGCACGAGACACTCGTGGAGGTTCTTTTAGAAACGAACTTTATAGTGAATACAAGGCCAATAGAGGAGCACCTCCGGAAGAGCTGGTTCCTCAGTTCGCTCTGATTGAAGAGCTGATTGAAAAAATGGGGATTCCTCATCTGGCGGTTGAAGGTTATGAAGCTGATGATCTTATAGGTTCTTATGTTGTGCAGTTTAAAAAAGATTTTGATGAAGTGTTGATTGCTTCTGGTGATAAAGATCTCATGCAGTTTGTAGGGGATAACGTCAAAATGGTCGATACCATGAAAGATAAAATGTATGGCCGAGAAGAAATTTATGAAAAGATGGGAGTTTATCCAGAACAAGTGGCAGATTATCTTACCTTACTTGGAGACTCCTCAGATAATATCCCGGGTGTGCGGGGGATAGGAGCGAAAGGGGCAGCCAAACTTCTCGCTGAATACGAAACTCTAGATAAGCTTCTGGCCAATATCGATATGCTCACTAATAAAAGAGCAAAAACAGCTCTAGAAAAAGCAGGGGATGAAGTTCATCTCTCAAAAAAATTAGTGACGATTGTCACTGATATTGATTTGGGGCATTCCGTTGATTGCCTGCAATACTCTTTAGAGCCTAACGATGATCTGCTTGGATTTTTAGATAAGCTCAATTTTAAAAGTATTCGCACTAAGATTGCCACTGGTGCGGGAAATTCCGTCATGGTCACTAAACCAAAGAGCTTTATCGATCATGAGGTGATCAAAGAAGAGAAAAGATATAAAGAGCTTATTGAGATCCTGCAATCAGAAGATCAACTCTATATCGAGCCCTTTTTCACTCACGATGACTATCATAAAATCGATCCTGTTGTTTTTGGAGTGGCCATCCCTGAGAGAAATTTTTTGCTCTACACTGATGATTTCAAATTCAGCAGCTTTATTAAAGATATATCGACTATTCCTGGATTGCGTATTGTCAGCTCCAATATTAAAACTCTCTATTTCTGTATGTACGAAGAAGGGCTAGACACTTATCTCGATGCTTTTGATCTCACTCAGGCTCATTTTGTGCTGGATCCAGAAAAAAAGCATAACCTTCAAACTATGGCGATGGAGTTTATTCAAGAAAACGTTCCTTTGATAAAAGATCTGCGCAAAGAAAATTTTGAAGAGCATCAATCCAAAACAGCTTTTGAAAGTGGCTTTGCTAAAAGACTGTTTGCTGGAATTAGAGTTTTTCCCTGGCTGATTAGAAAACTACAGGATAATGATCTCTACCGTCTTTACACAGAACTCGACTCACCACTGATGGCGATACTGGCACGAATGGAGTGGTACGGAGTTGAACTCGATACAAAAATGTATAAAAAACTAGAAAAAGAATTTTCTAAAATAACAGAAGATATTGACCAAAAAATTAAAGAGGTCTCTGGTGAAGAGGTTAATTTAAAATCACCTAAACAAGTCTCAAAACTTCTTTTTGAAGATCTAGGTTTGCCTATTATCAAAAAAACAAAAACAGGAGCCTCAACAGATGCTTCAGTGTTAGAAAAACTTGATTTAATGGGAGAGAGTGAAATTCCCGGATTGATCATACAATACCGTGAAATAGATAAACTCAATTCCACCTATGTAAAATCTCTGCCCGAGCTGGTCCACGAGGATGGAAGAATTCACACTCATTTTAATCAGCATATTGCTGCGACAGGAAGGTTATCTTCTGATAAACCAAACCTTCAAAATATTCCGACTCGTACCGAGAACGGAAGAAAGCTGCGTGCGGGATTTAAGGCGGCCAAGGGCTATCAGCTTTTAGGGGCTGATTACTCTCAAGTTGAACTCAGACTGCTTGCTCATTTCTCACAAGATCCGGTGATGTTGAAAGCTTTTAATGATGGAAAAGATATCCACGCGCAAACGGCCAGTGAAGTGTTTGAAATAGATCTGGAAGACGTGTCGAGTGAAGATAGACGTTATGCCAAGGCCATTAACTTTGGGCTTATGTATGGACAAACTTCTTTTGGACTCTCTCAGATGCTAGGCATCACCCAACGAGATGCAAAAGAATATATCACTAATTATTTTACTCGCTTTCATAAAGTTAAATCTTATCTAGACACGTTGATAGAATCTTGTGAAGAAAAAGGGTATTCAGAAACTCTTTTTGGACGCAAACGCTATATTAAAGATATCAACTCTACTAACCGTCAAGTTAAGTCTATGGCCGAAAGGATGGCGATTAACTCGCCTATTCAGGGGACCGCGGCGGATATTATCAAAAAAGCGATGTTAGATATTGATGAAGCCATGAAAAGCGAGGGGCTGGGGAGCCGAATGCTGCTCCAAGTTCACGATGAACTTATTTTTGAAGTCCCTGAGAGTGAAATAGATTTAATGAAAAGTCTTGTGCGCTCTAAGATGGAAAATGCAGTAGAATTATCTGTGGAGCTAAAAGTGGATATGGGTTGTGCTGATAATTGGTATGACTTAAAATAATAATAACTTATTGAAGGAGAAAATAAGATGAAAAAAATGTTAATGATGACAACGATGTTAAGTTTATTTGTTCTAGGTTCATGTGCTCATAATCATGGGGCCCATGACCATGGTCAAAAAGATAAAATGGCTTGTTGCCAAGGTAAAGAGAAAAAAGATTGCTGTAAAAAAGAAAATGCATGTAAAGACGGAACTTGTTCTGAGAAAAAGGACGCATAAGTCTTGAAATATCTTTTGTTTTTTACTTTTATAGCTTGTGCTTCCCAACCATCACAATACAGCGTGGTGGAGAAGCCGGAGCACTTCGTCTCCCCTGGGGGATCTATAGATGCGGCTTTTTATATTCAAGAAGACAGTTTTATGGGAACGCTGGCCCTCAAACCTGGAGCCGTGGTAGCCAAACATAGCCATGATGGTTCTGGGGAGTATCTTTATTTTACTAAAGGTCAAGGAGAGCTCACTATAGGAGACGAGGTCATAAAGGTGAAAGATAATATGGCGGTTTTTATTCCTCGTGGTGTTGAACATTCTTATGTGAACACCGGAAAAAAAGAAGCCTTTGCCATTCAGGTTTATTCCCCAAGAGGACCTGAGAAACGTTTTAAAAAATGGAAAGACGAATTATAAATAGGCCCTCAGTTGAGGGCTTTTTTTATTGATTTAAACACTTTTTGACATCATCACTAAAAGTAAATTTTCTCTTACAGCTTCTGAGTTTTCGAGCAGAAAACTTTTTTGCCACGATACCTTCTAAACACGTCAGAGCATCATCCCCAAAAGGAAAAGCGTCGTTACAATCATCAATCACTTTCTTGATCCCACGGATATCCACGGGCTCTAATAGACGCGTACACTTAAGTGTCTCCTCACTAAAAGTAAGAACTTCCTCACAAGCATTGATATTATAAGCTGTTTTTTCTGGGTCTTGGCTGGTTTTAGCGATTTCAAAACATTGATCCAGAGCAGATCCTCTGAACTCATTTTCACAAACATAGCGAAGTTTAGGATTTATGCTTTTATAATCTAGATAAGAGTCTGCACAGCTGGGGCAATCGAGTTTAAACTCCTCCAAGCTTAATTCCGTATCTGCATGCCAGTTAATAAAGCGAGTTTGATGCCCTCTTTTGATTTCAAGATAAGTATAATCTGCGATAAATTTAGCTTTTGAAACACCTTGATACTCGCGCTCCATTCCGTTGAGTTGAACCGTTGTTTTACAGCTGCCTACACAACTGGTTGAAATTTGGCTGGAATAGCTCTGTGCCATGGCAGCTGTGGCCATAAGGGCTCCTAAAATAACTCCGCTGAATCGTTTCATAATTCTCTCCTCTTAAAATGAATTAAACTCATTATATTTGTTTCCAGAGGGATATTCAGGGGGAAGGGTCAGGATTACAGGGGGTGTGTAAAAAATAGACAAAAAAAAGCCCTCTTGCGAGGGCCTTATTTTGGGAAATTTTCTGGGAGCAAAAATTATTTTGCGTGCTTAGAAAGGTAGCTAGCTACACCTTCCGCATTAGGCTTCATTCCTTCTTCACCTTTTTTCCAGTTAGCCGGACAAACTTCTCCGTGCTCTTCGTGGAAAGCAAGTGCATCAACAACTCTAAGAGCTTCTTCAACGTTTCTTCCTAGAGGAAGATCGTTAATTGTTGAGTGTCTTACCACTCCTTCTTTATCGATTAAAAATAATCCTCTGAGCGCCACTTCTTCGTTAAAAAGAATTCCGTAATCTCTAGAGATATTTTTAGATTTATCAGCGATAAGTGGGTAATCAATTTCACCAATTCCACCATTTTCTGGAGCTGTATTTCTCCAAGCAAAGTGAGAGAATTCTGAATCTACTGAAACACCAATCACTTGTGTGTTTCTTTCTTTAAACTCACCAACTTTTTTGTGGAAAGCGATGATTTCTGAAGGACAAACAAATGTAAAATCTAGTGGGTAAAAATAAAGAAGTACATTTTTTCCTTTATAATCAGAAAGGGAGATTTCTTTAAAAGATCCATCTTCCATTACTGCTGTTGCTTTAAAATCTGGTGCTTGTTTTGTAACTAATGATGCCATGTTATTTCTCCTATGGTTAAAAATCTAGTGTCATTATTGGTTAAATCCGGATAATTATCCAATTTTAAATTTCTATTAGTGTAATAGATTAAATCTATGAAACAAGGGGGCATCAGTTGATATTATTTATGCACTGTGTGCATCAATGAATATCGATAACCTCTTGAGATTTATGACTTAGCTCTCGAATATCATCTGGTATTGCAGCGAGTATTTCTTCTTCTAATACTTGAATAATCTTATTCTTAAGGCAATCTTTATTGAACACCAGGGAAACTTCTCTGGTAGGAACAGGGCGTTTAAATTCTCGAATATTCTTTTTGAGCTTAGCCGAGAATTCCGTCACTGCCATATGGGGCAGGATAGTGTAACCATGACTTTTTAAAACCATATTTTTAAGAGTCTCGAAATTTCCACTTTCAAAAGAAATATTCTCTTTGTTACTGGCCAATTCTTTTTGGTTACAAATATTCAACACTTGGTCTCGAAAACAATTACCTTTATTGAGAAGCCAAATTTCATTGATATCTAAATCCTCTTGGGCCACCTTCGTTTTTTTTGCCAATTCATTTTTAGGGTTTATGAAGAGATAAAAGGGCTCATAGTAGAGAGGAATCTCTTTGATATTATTTTCATGCAAAGGTGTGACTAATAGTCCTGCATCGATGTCATCGGACTTTAATTGCTCTATAATATCCTCAGTTTTTAACTCCAGGATTTGTAAGTTCACCTTGGGATACTCTTTTAAAAAATTATGCACAAACATAGGCAGAATAAAAGGCGAGAGAGTAGGAATGACCGCCAATTTAAAGTCTCCACTAATTTCATCTTTCATATCTGAGAGTAAATTATAGAGGTTCTTTTGTTCTTTTAGAATTTTATGAGCTTGCTCCACCACAATTCGACCTTCTGTTGTGGTGGCAATAGGTGACTTAGAGCGATCAAAAATAGTGATTTGCAGCTCATCTTCTAGTTTTTGCAATTGCATACTCAAAGTCGGTTGGGTCACAAAACATGATTCAGCTGCCCTCCCAAAATGTTTGAGTTTATCCACGGCAATTACATATTCCAGCTGAGTCAGAGTCATAGCAAGAATCTTAATTTTATTCCCTTAAAAGGGCAAATAATTTATACTTGAGCAATGCAAACTGCCTATATCTACGCTTTATGTGCCAACGCTTGTTTTGCCGTAGCGACACTTTTTTTTACTCATTACACCAGAAAACTTTCTTCACTGTGGATGAATACCTTTAAAGCCTCTGTCGCTCTGGTTTGTTTTGGAGCAATGAATCTGTACTTAGGAGGTTTTCACCCCATCACAACTTATAATTTTTTAGTTTTTTTTATCTCAGGCTTTCTGGCCCTAGGGATTGGGGATGTATTTTTACTGAATGCTTTCAAAGAAATGGGAACAGGAAGGACGTTGGTTTTATTTGGGTTTCATCCGGTCATTGTGGGGGTGGTTTCCTTTATTGCCTTTGACCAAGCCATAAGTTCTAAAAAACTTGTGGTCATTCTTCTCTTTATCTTATGTCTCATCATTTTTAGTGTCGAGAATTTTAGAAAAACAAAAAGCTGGGATCTCAAAGGTATTTTACTGGCGCTCTTAGGGATGAGTTTTGATGCGGTTGGAGTGACCATTACCAGATACGGTTTTAATCTCAATGAAAACTTAACGGCTTTTGAAGGAAATTTTTATCGCTGTCTTGGAGCGATTGTAGCGTATATCTTACTCTCTTATTGGTATCCTTTTTCCTTTGTGGCGGGGTTTAAAAAACTCCGATGGCGTTCCCGAGGGCTCGTCTTTATTGGAGCATTTCTGGGAACTTTTTTATCCCTGGCTTTTTATCTCGAGGCCATTAAGACTTCCCATCTGGCCACCATCTCTGCGATTTCAATTACCGGTGTGACCATGAGTGCGGGACTGGAATGTCTGTGGGAGAAAAAAGCCCCTTCCATTTATCTGTTAGGGGCTTTGAGTTTATTGTCACTAGGACTGTGGATTTTATTTGATACTTAAACTTAGAGAATAGACAGCATCTCGGCTTCTGTGCGCGCCGGGTGGTGAGGATTCTCTTCACCTCCATGATCATGATCAACATGCTTGTGTCCAGACTCTGGAGGCATATGCCCGCCATAAATATATTGAAAAAAGTCTGCTTGAAAACTCATCTGAGCATATTCTTCTAAATCAGATTTAAAGTCTTCCGTTGTGACTGTGGTGAGTTTTCTTTTCGCAAAAAAGACACGCAGAAAATCTTTAAGACCTGGTTTACCAATCTCTTTGAGTTGCTTATCTAGATACCCCATAAAAGAGCGACCATACTCGTAACTTCTTTTATCCGTTTTTCTGGTATAAAGATTATGGGCCGCGAGATTTGCTGAATCATAAAAGGGAAGATCAACAGTTTGATAGCCTTTATCTCTCCAACTGGCCAGGGCTTCATCTAACCAACCCGAGTTTCCATTAGCCGGGTGAACACCTTTGGCAAAATAGAAGTGAAATAACTCATGCCCTAGAGAGACAATCGAAGTTTCTGTGGCTCCAGCATGCTCCATGCCTCCTCTTAAACCTGTCCCATAAATAATCAGTTGATCATGGGGATAGGCACCGTAATCCGCTTCCAGTTCACGCATCACCTTCCAAGCTTTCTTTTTAGCTAGGTAGTTATAGAAACGGTAGTTGGAATAGATCGTCACAGGAATATCTCTGCCGTCAATAGAAGGATAAGTTAAATAGTAACGAACAAATCTATTGATAGGGACTAAATGAAAGTACAGAGAAGACGCGGTATAAAAATCAGGGTATCTCACGCGATAATGATTTTCAGAAACTTTCGTTTTTTCTCCATTGGTAAAGAGACTATGCCATCTTTTTGTACCCGTCACTTTGACATCAATTTCCATACGGTACTGATCATATTCATAATTGGTTGGAAGATATTTTTCTAAAAACATTCTATCTCTCAGATCACGAATAAAAAAACCACTGGAGACATTTCCCCAATCAGGTTTTCTATCATTAGTTGAGAACCTGGTTCCATTTTCAATTTCAGAGTGAATAATGACTTGATGAATTCCTTTAGGAAGTTCTTTTTCAATCATACGCAATTTACTGGCGTCTCCTGGTGTTTTAATGAGACTGACCTCCACTTCTTTATCGTGGATCGTGACTGAAAGAGGTCTATTAACCAAATCAAAGAGGGGATAACCTTTTTGCTTTTGCTCAAATAAGATTTTTGTTTCGACCAAGGCCCTATGGTTTTGTACATCAAAAGTTATATTGTATTGCGCTCGTCTGAAATCAACAAAAACAGCTTGTTTATCTCTGACCTTAAAATTCGGTGGGGCTTGCTCAATACCTGCTGTTGAATAATAAACAAAAAGAAAAGAAATTAAGATGAGAAATTGTTTCATTCGTTACCCTTCGTTAGTTTTTTTCCGTGAACATGATTAAAACATGAGCGCTTAAGGAGCCATTTGAATATTCCTCTTCTCGGAGATCCAAAAGTCCACTCGGGGTGGAACTGCACTCCTAGAACAGGGCGATTATAAAACTCTAATGATTCAGCGATAAGATTTTTATTGGATAAAGATGTCACTTCTAGATAAGGCCATTTCTCTTTATGTTGGTTGAAGTACTCGACATTCAGTCCTTGATGGTGAAGTTCGACAGCGCGAAAATTATTGAGCCCTACTAATTCTTTTATGAGGGACTCTTCATTTTGCACATAGACTCTATCTAATTTATATCTTCTGTTATCAATACCAAGCTCGGCTTTAATATCTACATAAAGTGGGATTCCTTGGGAGACTGTAAGCACCTGCATGCCTCGACAAATTCCGAGGATGGGTTGGTATCTTTGATTTTTATTTAAAAAATATTTTGTGACGAGATCGAATTCAAATTCATCTCTAACTTTACCAATCTCATTGAGTTCAGCCAGATGCTCGTACTTTTCAATATGCTCTTTCATCTCCGACGTGACGCGATTTTTGTACCATTTTGGGTCTATATCTGAGCCCCCTGGAATGAGAATTCCGTCCACTTGAGTGTAATCAATTGATTGCTTGTTAGAGCGAAGGTTGACGATGTCTACATCATAACCAAGTTTTCTGGCGTACCACTTTAGTCCCCAGCGATTAAAGCGTCCACAGTAATTGGTACAACCGATCACCAGCTTTTCGCCTTTGGGCATTTCGCAGCTAATATTACCAGTTTGATAAGCACCGACTTTGGCAAAAGAAAATGAGCTCAAGGTAATGAGCAATAAGATTAAGGTGGGTGTGAATTTCATAATACTTCCTTAAGGATAAATAGTCTTTGGGTCTATTTTAAAGGGAAGTAAAATGCTCATCAAACTGATGAGGATTAGGAAAAATTGTTCTAAGGTTTGACAGGAATAGGAATCAGAACCAGTCGGTTATTTCAAGTTCTGCTGAAAGTTCAGAGGCTTGAGCTGAGTATCCAAATATAAATTCAAAGCGAAGTGATTTTCCACTTTCTTGGGGAAATTCCATCCCCGGAGAGTAAGACAGAAGATCAGGAGTACCATCTTGATCCACATCTTCATAACACCCTTTAAAGGAATAATTATAAGTTGAGTCACTTGCGAGAGCCGAGTATTCACAAAAAGTTTCATAACCACCGTCAACGCTGGGCTCTTCTGTACTATTAAAATAAATTCTTGTGCGATAATGCATAGGACTTCCGGATTTGACCATGATATCTGCTGGCTCTGGGATCACAATCCAAGCGTTGCCATTAAAGAGAACGCTGTCCGCTTCCAGAGCATTTTCATCTTCAATAGTCATGTCTAGGGTAACGCTTCCTGGTTCAAGGGCCCTGGTGTCTTGGTAATCAGAATCAGATTCACTGCTTGAGTTTTGAGCTTTTTTCCCACAACTAAAAAGAACAAATCCTGTGAGGGTGAGTGTGGTGAAAAACTTCAAAGTACAGGTAATATTCATAACCAAGTCCTTAACTTAACTTTTAGCTTGTTAGTAAATGACTCTTCGGAATGAGTATTTTGAAAAATGAGACAAAAATAAAAATTTTATGACGACGCCTGACTGTTAGCGTTAAGTATTTATGTTTATTTAATATGTTAGTGAATAAATTGATACTGCAGCGCGAATGTCAATTATTTGCTTGAAACAGCGTTTTTTTCTAAAGGCAAACCTTGACACTAATCAAATCGGTATTAGATTGTATGCAAACAATTAATTAACCTTATACAGGAGAGTCAAAATGACAGTTAAACCATTACACGACCGTGTTCTAGTGAGAAGACTTGAAGAAGAAAGTAAAACAGCTAGCGGAATTATTATTCCAGATAATTCTAAAGAGAAGCCTTCTGAAGGTGAGGTTGTGGCCGTTGGGTCTGGGTACCAATTAAATGACGGAACAACTCGCGCTCTTGAAGTGAAAGCTGGTGACAAAGTTCTTTTTGAAAAATGGGGTGGAACTGAAGTTAAAGTCGATGGGGAAGATTACCTCGTTATGAAAGAAGACAAAATCATCGGAATATTGCAATAAAATTTTTTAATATATAAAGGAGACAAATATGTCAGCTAAGGAATTAAAATACTCTGAGAGCGCAAGAAACCTTATTCTAAGTGGTGTAAACTCACTTGCAGATGCGGTTAAAGTAACTCTTGGACCTAAAGGAAGAAACGTCGTTATCCAAAAAACTTTTGGAGCTCCACAAATCACTAAAGATGGTGTTTCTGTAGCTAAAGAAATTGAATTAGAAAACGCTTTTGAAAATATGGGTGCTCAACTGGTAAAAGAAGTGGCCCAAAAAACAAACGAAGATGCAGGGGACGGGACAACAACAGCAACTGTTCTTGCTCAAGCGATCTATAGAGAGGGAGCTAAACTGGTAGCTGCTGGTCACAACCCAATGGATCTTAAAAAAGGTATCGATGCTGCTACAGAAAAAGTTATTGATTACCTTAAAGAGAATTCAAAGAATATTGCGACTAATGAAGAAGTAGCTCAGGTTGGATCTATCTCTGCTAATAACGACACAGAAATCGGAAAAATGATTGCCGATGCTATGGATAAGGTTGGTAAAGAGGGTGTTATCACTATCGAAGAATCTAAAACAGCTGAGACTTTTTCAGAAGTTGTAGAAGGAATGCAATTTGATAGAGGATATCTTTCTCCTTATTTCTGTACAAACACTGAAAAAATGAATGTTGAATTTGAATCACCAAATATTCTTATCACTGATAAAAAAATCTCTAATATGAAAGAGCTTCTTCCTATTTTAGAGAAAGCGGTTCAAACGTCTAAACCACTTCTTATTGTTGCTGAAGATGTTGAAGGTGAAGCCTTGACAACTCTTGTTGTGAACAAGTTAAGAGGAACTCTTAATGTTGCAGCTGTAAAAGCTCCAGGATTTGGTGATAGAAGAAAAGAAATGCTTAAAGACATTGCTATCCTTACGGGTGGTACTGTGATTTCAGAAGAACTTGGAATGAGCCTTGAAACTGCTGAGTTATCACATCTTGGAACTTGTAAAAAAGTTTCTATTGATAAAGAAAACACAACAGTTGTTGATGGTGCTGGAGATCAAAAAGCAGTAGACGATAGAGTGGCTGCTATGAGAGCTCAAATCGCTGAAACTTCTTCTGATTACGATAGAGAAAAATTACAAGAAAGATTAGCTAAATTAGCTGGTGGTGTTGCTGTTCTTTACGTTGGTGCACCAAGTGAGCCAGAAATGAAAGAGAAAAAAGACAGAGTAGAAGATGCACTTAATGCAACTCGTGCTGCTGTTGAAGAGGGAATCA
>CEQY01201522.1_pt1 | contig 11431 bp, 9 predicted proteins | sample 361391 | NCBI WGS metagenome assembly CEQY01 (sample SAMEA2621075, study PRJEB7988) | marine metagenome | isolation source: saline water (ENVO:00002010), including
ATTTTTGATCTGCGATTAAAAAAAACCTGATTTGTTTTAAAAAAGTTTAATTCACAACCATAGAAACCTCCATTATTAAAATATACATCAGGAAATGTCTGTCTAGGCTGTGAAATATGGTCAGGCATCATAAAATTAATTTTACCATCTAAGTCTAAGGTTAGGTAATCGGCTGGATGATGGACAGCATTAGAAACACCTATTACTGACTCATTACCTTTTTTTAAAAGCTCAACTCCATCTTTAATTTCTTTAATATATCGAAATGGACATGTTGGTTGTAACAATACAAAATGTGTAAAAGAGTTTTTTTTTTCTTCCAAGAATAAAATTAAATGATTAATAACATCAATTACAGATGAATTATCTTCACTTAAATTTTTAGGTCTAACAAATGGAATTTGTATGTGAGGAAAAGACTTAGCTAATTCAATAATATTTTTATCGTCAGTAGACAAGTAAATATCATCAAACACTTTTGAAGCGATAGCAGATTCAAAAGTATATTGAATAAGAGGTTTTCCAGAAATCTTATTAAGATTTTTATTAATTATTCCTTTAGAATTTTTTCTTGCAATTATGAAAGCTAAAATTTTCAAATTTCTTTTAAAATTTTATTAATGGCATCTATTTGTTTGTTCATATAATCTTTATCATTCTTAACAAAAATTGGAATGGCTACCGATCTGTATAATAAATTTGCACTTTTTGACCACACAGTTGACCAGCTATTTTTATACATAGGTGTTTCATTAAACATCTGATTCCATGTACCAGAGAAATGCCAATCAAGAGCATCCGGTATATTTTTAGTAAAATATCCGTGATTATTATATTTTTTTACAAAAATATCAGCTAATGATTTAGACTCAAAATTAAAAATTAATGTATCTGCTAAATCTCCATTCTCATCAGTTATTTCTCTAAAAATAATTTTTTCACCATTTATATTATTTTTTAAATAGAATTTATTTTCTCTGTTTTTTTTAACTATAAAATCTAATTTTTTTAGTTGTGCTAAGCCCACAGCACCTTGCATTTCTGTCATTCTATAATTCATTCCAGGAATTACTCTAGTATCTCTTCCTCTTGGATATTTTGGGTTACTTTGATGTCCATGATCATGATATTCTTTACAATAAGTGTATATCTCTTTATCATTAGTTGTTATCATACCGCCTTCACCAGTTGTTATAGTTTTCGCAAAATCCAAACTAAAAATACCAGCATGACCTATTGAACCTAACGGTTGGTTTTTGTAAGATCCACCCAAAGCCTCACATGCATCTTCAAGAACAGGAATAGAATATTTTTGTCCGATTTTCATAATTTCAGTCATCCTACATGGATTTCCTAACATATGAACAGGAACAATTAACTTAGTTTTTTCTGTTATTGCATTTTCTAAGTCCGTAATATCCATATTATAAGTTTCATCAATATCAACAATGACAGGTGTCGCTCCAATTGCTAAAATTGATTCTACTGTAGCAACAAAAGTATGCGCCTGTGTAATCACCTCATCACCTCTTTTTATTCCCATAGCTAACATAGCTACTAATTGAGCTACTGTACCAGATGTTACAGCTTGAGAATAATTTACTTTTAGTGCTTTTGAAAAATTTTTTTCAAAATCTCTAACTAAAAATTTATCATTTCTAAGGTTATTGAATCCATGGGCAAATAAAACACCATTACTTTCTTCAAATATTTTATTGATATTATTTCTTTCTTCTTCTCCAACTAATTCAAATCCAGGCATAACTTTATTTTTTACATTTTTTTTATTAAATCTATTACTTTTTCTTTGTTAAAGATAGTTTTCCAATCTTTTCCGAAAGCATTTTCTAAAGGTCTATTATTCTTCAAGGTTGCGTTAGCCATTCTATCAATCTGATCTTCGGTTATTTCATTAGTAATTATTTTAGGAAGCTTAATGTTACATTTTTTCATAAACTGCTTGAATTCTCTAACTTCCGGATAGTATTCTTCAAGTTGATTAAACGCAATACAAATAGCAAAACCGTGATGTAAATTTAAAACTAGACTTAATCCATATGACAAAGGATGACAAATTCCAACATTAGAATTTGCAATTGATATACCTCCCATAACAGAAGCAACCATCAATTTTTCATAATTCATTTTATTAAAAAAAACATCTCTCATCATATCTAATGACTTTTCAGCAAATGCTATAGTTAGTTCGTCGTTTTGACTTCCTCTTAGAGACTCAACATTATGCACAAAACAATCCATTGCAGTATAAAAAAACTGCTCATTGGGAACAGTCTTTAATAGAGTTGGATCAAGAATCACTTGATTATAAACACTTTCATTACTGTTAATTCCTAATTTTTTTATCTTACTTGTCATAACAGCTGTTCTAGTAAATTCAGCACCAGTTCCAGCAATTGTTGGTATTCCAATTTTGTATACTGACTTATTTTTAACAAGATCCCAACCTTGATAATCTTGTGCTTTTCCAGGATTTGTAAGCAAAATCGATATAGATTTAGCAATATCTAGGGTACTACCACCTCCAATCCCAACAATTGCAGAAGGCAAATTATTTTTATGAGACTTTACTTTCTTAGTAAGTTCATCAATATATTCTGCACGTGGCTCATCAGTAGTATCAATAAGAAATACTAAATCTGAAGATGTTATTGGAAGCTTTTTGTCAATTGAATTTTCATTTTTAAAAAAATGATCTATGCAATAGACAACATAACATTCATTAGTTAGTTTTACTTTACTAATTAATTCAGGGAGCATCATCAAAGATCCATCTCCCAATATGTAATTTTTAACAAGTGTTGAATTTTTCATTTTAAAAACAAATTATAATCTTGCATCAACTATATCTCTATCAAGGCAAGATTTAGAATCAAAAATTATTGATTTATCAGATTTTTTTAACTTATTCCAATCTAATTTAAGAAAATCATTATGAGCTACAGCTAAAATTATTACATCATAAGTTTTTAAATTTGTGACTAGTTTAATATTAAAAACTTTTTCTACATTGTTTTTATCAGCGTAATTATCAAACACATCTACATTTACTCCAAATAATTTTAATTCTTTATAAATATCAATAACCTTTGAATTTCTAATATCTGGACAATTTTCTTTAAAAGTAATTCCTAATACTAGGGCATTGGAATTTTTTATATTTATCTCTCTTGATGTCATCATTTTTATTACCTTATTAGAGATAAATTTTCCCATGTTATCGTTCACCCTTCTTCCACTTAGTATAACTTGCGGTGAATAACCAAGAGTTTCAGATTTATAAGTTAAATAGTAGGGATCCACACCAATGCAATGACCTCCCACCAGACCGGGTTTATATTTTAAAAAATTCCATTTGGTAGCTGCTGCATCTAGTACGTCATTAGTATCAATACCAATCTTATCAAAAATAATTGAAAGTTCATTTACAAAAGAAATGTTTAAATCCCTTTGAGCATTTTCAATAGCTTTACTAGCCTCAGCAATTTTAATTGAGGGGGCTAGATATGTTCCAGCTTGAATTATACTTTTATATAAATCGTCAACTATTTTTGCGGTTTTTTGATTTGAACCAGAAGTTACTTTAACAATCTTTGAAAGAGTATTTACTTTATCACCTGGATTTATTCTCTCAGGGGAATACCCACAAAAAAAATCATCATTAAATTTTAAACCGCTACTAGTTTCAAGTACAGGAACACAATCTTCTTCTGTACAACCAGGATAAACTGTACTTTCAAAAATTACAATATCGTCTTTACTTAATATTTTTCCAACTTGATCACATGCATTTAATAATGGTTTTAAATTAGGCTTTTTAAAATCATCAACAGGTGTAGGAACTGTAATTATAAATATGTTGCATTTTGAAATTTCTTTGATATTATTAGTAAAAATTAAATTATTCGCTTGAAAAATATCTTCTTTACTAACTTCCAAAGTAGTATCTATTCCTCTCGTAATTTGTGAAATTCTCTTTGAATCAATATCAAATCCAAAAGTTTCATATTTCTTTGAAAACTCAAGAGCGAGAGGTAAACCAACATAACCTAGACCAATAACTGCTATTTTATACATTATAAATAAATTTAATATCTGTAGTATTCAGGTTTATATGGTCCATTAATTGAAACACCAATATATTTAGCTTGATCATCTGATAATTCATCTAATTCTACACCTAATTTATCTAAATGTAGTTTAGCTACTTTTTCGTCAAGATGTTTAGGTAGCATGTATACTTTATTATCATAATTATCAGAATTCAACCATAGTTCTAGTTGTGCAAGAGTTTGATTTGTGAATGAGTTACTCATCACAAAACTTGGATGACCTGTTGCACATCCTAAATTAACAAGTCTTCCCTCAGCTAAAATAATTATCTGTTTACCATCAATTTCATATAAATCAACTTGTGGTTTAATTTCAATCTTGGTATTACCATAGTTATCATTTAACCATGCCATATCTATCTCATTATCAAAATGACCAATGTTGCAAACAATTGCTTTATCCTTCATCAATCTAAAATGTTCTTCTTTTAAAATATCTTTATTCCCTGTAGCAGTAACAATAATGTCTGCTTTATTAATTACGGTTTTCATTTTTTTAACCTCATAACCATCCATTGATGCCTGAAGCGCACAAATTGGATCAATTTCAACAACGGTAACAATAGCTCCTGCCCCACTAAAAGAGGAAACAGTTCCTTTTCCGACGTCACCATAACCTGCAACTACAACTCTTTTACCAGCCATCATTATGTCAGTTGCTCTTCTAACGGCATCAACAGCACTTTCTTGACATCCATACTTATTGTCGAACTTAGACTTTGTAACTGAGTCATTAACATTTATTGCTGGAATAGGAAGTGTTCCGTTTTTAACTCTTTCGTACAAGCGATGTACACCAGTGGTGGTTTCTTCAGACAATCCTTTAATCTCATCAACTAACTCAGGATATTTATCTAATACCATATTAGTTAAATCCCCACCATCATCAAGAATCATATTTAAAGGTTTTCTCTGTTCACCAAAAAATAAAGTTTGCTCAATGCACCAATTGAATTCTTCCTCATTCATTCCTTTCCAAGCATAAACAGGAATACCTGCTTTAGCAATCGCTGCTGCAGCATGATCCTGCGTAGAAAAAATATTACAAGAACTCCAAGTTACATCAGCACCCAAATCCACTAAAGTTTCTATTAAAACTGCAGTTTGAATAGTCATGTGAAGACATCCTGAAATTCTAGCTCCTTTTAAAGGATATTTATTTTTATATTCTTCCCTTAATGCCATTAATCCAGGCATTTCTGCTTCAGCAAGACTGATTTCTTTTCTTCCCCAATCAGCCAAACTTATATCTTTGACTTTGAAAGGAACATATTTACTTTTTGACATATTTATAATTTTAATTTTTCTTTAATAATATTAACGTAATCTAGATTTTCCCAAGTAAAAAGCTCAACTTCTATAACTTTTTCATCACCTGAGGGAGATTTAAATTTTTTGGTTTTAATTTCAGGCTGTCTACCCATATGCCCATAAGCAGCTGTTTCCTGATAAATTGGGTTTCTTAATTTTAATCTCTTTTCAATAAAAAATGGTCTCATATCAAATATTTCTGAAATTACTTCAGCAATTTTATTATCGCTAATAGCAAGTTTAGATGAACCAAATGTGTTAATATAAATTCCCATAGGTTCAGAGACTCCTATTGCATAACTAACCTGAACTAGACATTCATCTGCAACTCCAGCAGCAACTAAATTTTTTGCAATATGTCTGGTAGCATACGCAGCACTTCTGTCAACTTTACTAGGGTCCTTTCCAGAAAAAGCTCCACCACCATGAGCGCCTTTTCCTCCATAAGTGTCAACAATTATCTTTCTTCCTGTCAACCCAGTATCACCATGAGGCCCTCCAATAACAAATTTTCCAGTAGGATTAACATGATAAATTATTTGATCATTAAAATATTTTTTGAAGTTTGGATATTTTCTAAGAACTCTAGGTATTAAAATTTTAATAATATCATTTTTGATTTTTGTTAACATATTATTTTCAGAATCAAAATCATCATGTTGAGTTGATATTACAATAGATAAAATCTTTTCAGGTTTATTATCATTAGAATACTGAAAAGTAACCTGAGATTTTGAATCTGGTCTCAAATATTTTATATCCTTGTTCTCTCTTCTAAGTTCACTCAGTTCTATTAATAATTTATGGGACAAATCTAATGGAATAGGAATATAATTTTCAGTTTCATTACATGCATAGCCAAACATCATTCCTTGATCACCTGCACCTTGATCTTCAGATTTTGTTCTTTCAACTCCTTGATTAATATCAGATGATTGTTCATGTATTGCTGAAAGAACACCACAAGAATTGCCATCAAACATATATTCACTTTTATTATACCCAATTTGGTTGATTACATCTCTTGCTATTTTTTGAACATCAAGACTAGATTTTGATTTTACTTCACCAGCAAGAATTACTTGTCCTGTTGTAACTAGGGTTTCACATGCTACTTTTGAATTTGGATCAAAAGCTAAAAAATTGTCTATTAATGCATCACTGATTTGATCTGCTACTTTATCAGGATGACCTTCACTAACTGATTCTGATGTAAAAATATAAGCCATATTTAAAAATTTAATTTAATTAACTGCTCTACCCTTCATTTGTTCCCAATCTCTATTTTTTCTGACAGCATCATTAGTTTTTAGTACTGATTTAAGTAAAAAATTAATCGAATTATTATCATTTGTTAGATTAATTAAAGCAGAAATATCTTTTGGGAAACAATGACCACCAAAACCTAAATCTCCATCAGGACCTGGAACATTAAAATGAGATTTACCAATTCTTTTATCGCCTAATGAATATTCAACAACTTTATCATAATCTAAATTTAGTTTTTTACAAAGGTCATATATCTCATTTGCAAAGCTAACCTTTGTAGCTAAAAAGGAATTAATAAAATATTTGATCATTTCGGCATGTTTAGAACCTGTTTTAATAAACTCAGCGTAAGGAAATGCCTTCGAAAAAAGATTTTTTACAATGCCTGTAGCTGGTCTGGGGCCACCTAAAATAATTCTATTTTGATTATTGAAATCTGAAACGGCGTTTCTTTCAGTTAAAAATTCAGGATTGAAAACTATTTGTAATTTTTTGAATTTATTGTTTAAATATTCTGTAGTTCCTGGTGGAACTGTAGATTTATTAATAATTATACAATTTTCTTTATTAGAAAAGGAGCTTATTGCTGACTCAACAATAGAAATATTGCAACTTCCATCCTTATTCATAGGAGTAGGTACGCATACAAAAATTACATTACAATTACTTTTAATTTCAGAAATAGTAGAGTTAGACTTTTCTATTTCTAAATCAAATGTAAAAACATTAAAATAATTTTTAAATTTTTGATAAACTGCGTTACCAACAAACCCTTGCCCAATGATACCTAAATTCATAGCTTCGCTATAGTACTCACACTATATGTATTTAACTATTATTTTTAATTATTAGTTTTATGCTTCAAAAACTACCAATCCTTCTTGAGAAGTTCCGGTCGAAGAAATCATAAAATTAATTTTTCTACTTATTTCTTTTTCTATTCTAGGATGAATTTCATCTAAGAATTCTTTATTAATATTTTTTCCTATTACTAAAACCTCAATTGTTCCACTATCCAATCCTTTAGCATAATCTCCTAACAATACAATTTTATCAATATCACCAATTTTATTGATAATCCTTTCTAATATATCCTCAATTCCAAGGTGTTTTCTAACAATTGTTTGTAAAACACTAAACATAGGATGCTTTACATTAGCAGAGTACATCACTTTATTGTTATTTACTTTCCTTGTAAGATAACCAGCAGATGTAAGATTATTTAATTCCTTTCTAACCGAATTGGTTGACTCACCAAATTCATTAGCTAATGAATTTAAATATCCTTTGTTAGCAATATTAACAAAAAACTTAATTAATAAATTTAACCTGGTCTTGGATGTAATAATTGATTCTAACACGATTTTAAGTTACAAAAGTACTTAATTTATAATTAATAAAAAAGACTAATTTAGCATTTGATGAAAAAAATTCTAATAACTGGTGCAGCAGGATTTATAGGCTCCCATCTTTGTGACCTATACTTAAGAAAAAAATTTAAAGTTTTTGGTATTGACAATTTATTAACTGGATCAGTCAAAAATATTGAGCACAATTTAAATAATAAATATTTTAAATTTTTTGAACATGATGTTTGTAATAAGTTCAAACTAAAGGAAAAAATTGATTATATACTACATTTTGCTTCTCCTGCCAGTCCAGTAGATTATTTAAAATTCCCAATCAAAACATTGAAGGTTGGAGCATATGGTACAGAAAACATGTTAGAACTAGCAATTGAAAATAATGCAACCATTATGGTAGCCTCAACTTCTGAAATTTATGGTGATCCACTTACTCATCCACAGTCTGAAAATTACTTTGGTAATGTTAATCCAGTTGGCCCTAGAGGAGTTTATGATGAAGCTAAAAGATATTTAGAGGCGATGACAACAGCTTATAAAAATAAAAAAAATGCAAAAGTTAGAATTGTAAGAATTTTTAACACATATGGACCCAGAATGAAAGTTAATGATGGAAGAGCAATTCCTAACTTTATTAATCAAGCCTTGCAAAATAAATCTTTGACAGTTTATGGGGATGGTAAACAAACTAGGTCATTTTGTTATATATCTGATACAGTTGAGGGAATTTCAAAATTGCTTGATAGTGATTTTGAAAACCCACTGAACATTGGAAATCCACAAGAATACAGCATAAATGAATTAGCAAAAATAGTATTGAATTTAATACCTTCAAAAAGTAATATTACATTTAAAAAAATTCCAGAAAATGATCCAAAAATCAGAAGACCTGATATAAATCTTGCTAATAAAATATTGAATTGGAATCCTAAAGTTGACTTAAAAAATGGGTTAATTAAAACAATTAAATATTATAAGAATTCTTAAATTTGAATAACAATGAAAAAGATTTCATTTATAGTTATTATTTTAATTATTAATTCATGTTCTTATCCAGAAATGTCAAGAAATGAATTAATTTATGAGAATAATTTTGAGAATGAAGATTTGAATAATATAGATGGAGCAGGAATTTCAGAGTTCAGTGGTTCTAAAGTATTAGGTAACTTTAACAACGATGGTTTTACTATACACTTAGAAGATGTTGGCAATCATGAATATGCATTTGTCTCATTTGATCTATTCATTCATGGAACATGGGATGGAAATTTTAATGGATTTCAAAATAATGACAAGCCTGATAAATGGATAATTGAATTTAATCCAGAAATGGATTTATTCAAAGACACTTCAGCGGATAGATTTGTAACAACATTTTCTAATAGCCCTTGCTGGCCAAATTATTGTTTAAGACAATCTTATCCAGAAAATTATCCATTTGAAAATAATCCAAAAAAAGGATCTTTTCAAGTTGATTTGGAAGAAAAGTGTCCTGGAAATTTTTTTGGTGGTCCAACATCTCTTTATAAAATTGAAAAAGGTTTTAAAAGTAATGGTAATAATATTGTTATAAGATTTTATGATGAATTATATCAACCGAATGCAATCGACAAAAATGGAATTCCACAAGAAAAATGTGACGAAAGTTGGTCTTTAGATAATTTGAAAATTAGAGTAATAGATTATAAGTGAATAGATTAACAATATTTTTTTTTTCATTTGTAATCATATTTAATTCTGATGCTCAAACAATTAATCTTAATGAAGATTATATAATTAATGACCTAAGAATTTCACAAATTAAGGGAAATTTTGACTCAAACATTTCTTTTACACTTAGACCGCTTCATATAACAAAAAATGGAGTAAAAATTGATTCTACTGAGATATATTTTGAAAATTATTCAAAAAGTATTTTTTCTTTTTTTAATAATAAAATAAATCTAAAATTATTACCAATAAATTTCAACTCTGAATTTAGTTCTCACCATCCTTACAATAGAAATAACGGAAGTCTAATTCCAAGCAGAGGATATCAACACATTATAAGTCCTGGAATTTTTTCTAAAATAGGACCAATATCAATTCAATATAAACCTGAATTTCTTTTTTCTCAAAATCTAGAATATGATGGTTTTTGGGATGGTCACTATGACGAAATATGGGCAAAAAGATATAATGGATGGAATCATATAGATATTCCTGAAAGATTTGGAGAAACAGAATATAAACGCAATTTACTTGGGCAATCTAGTGTTAGAATTAACTTCTCAAAGTTAAGTTTAGGAATTTCAAATGAAAATATATGGTGGGGACCTTCAATAAGAAATAGTATTATGATGAGTAATCATGCTAGAGGCTTTAAACATATTACATTCAATACCACCAGTCCAATTAACACAAAAATAGGGAGTTTTGAATGGCAGTTTGTAACTGGAAGATTAGAAAGATCAGGATACAAACCTCCTCAAACTGATAGAATGTATGCGGGAACACGTCTATGGATTCAAAAAATAAATCAAAATGGGAAACATGATGATTGGAGATATTTTCAAGGAATATCACTTACATACTCGCCAAAATGGATTGATGGTTTATCGATTGGTTTTATTAGATGGGTACAAATGTATTCTGCTTTAGTTGAGGGTAAATATTGGTGGATGAAAGGGAGTACAAATTACTTTCCCCTATTTTCAAATTTGTTTAGAAAAAATGACAAATATGTTGATTATGAACTTCAAACTGATCAAGCAGCTGGTATTTTTTTTAGATGGATTTTAAAAAAATCTAAAGCCGAAATATATGCAGAATTTCATAGAAATGATGCCTCTCAAAATTTAAGAGATTTAATTTTAGATAGTGAACATTCTAGAGCATTAACAGTTGGAGTTCAAAAAATATTTAAATCTATAAAACATGATTATTTATTTTCATGGGAATGGACTCAGTTAGAACAAACAGCTGGCAGGTTACTTAGAAATGCTGGGTCCTGGTATCAACATGGTTATGTATACCATGGATACACAAATTATGGTGAGGTTATTGGAGCTAGTATTGGCCCAGGAAGTAACTCAAACTATTTTTCAATTACTCGATTAAGTCCAAATGAAAGGTATGGAATAGCTTTTGAAGTTATCGATCAAGATAATGATTTTTATACAGATGCATTTTCTAATGCTCAAGATTTTAGGAGATACTGGAAAGATTTAAATTTAATTTTAAAATTTCAAAAAAAATTTCAAAATTTTTGGTTTTCATCAAATTTAATTTATTCTAAATCCTTAAATTATCAATGGGAACTGGATGATTACGCTGAACCTTATTATCATAATGGCAGGGATGTTGACAATTTTCATT
>CEQY01199638.1_pt1 | contig 11418 bp, 9 predicted proteins | sample 361391 | NCBI WGS metagenome assembly CEQY01 (sample SAMEA2621075, study PRJEB7988) | marine metagenome | isolation source: saline water (ENVO:00002010), including
GAATTTCTGCTCATGCTCACGAACTCGGTCGTACACAATAACGGTATCGTTAACCGAGTAACCGATAACGGCAAGTAAAGCGGCGACTGTTTGCAGAGTAAATTCGGTACCTGTAAAAGCAAATACACCGAGAATAATCGTAACATCGTGAAAGAGAGCGATAATAGCACCTGGTGAATATTTGAAATCAAAACGAAGTCCGATATAAACCATAATGGCAATAAGGGCCCAAAGCATGGCCTGAAAACCGGAAAAACGAAGTTCTTTCCCTGCTTTTGGTCCAACAATATCAACTTTTCTGATCTCAACCCCTTGTGAGGCATAGTCCGTAGTTAGGGCCTTTGAAACTTTATCCGTAACAGCATTGAGATTATCCTCATCAGCTGCAACTTTTAAAAGAAATTCATGATTACTCACTTCACCTATCTGCTGAACTTGAACTTTAAAGCCTTCTTCTTTAAGAGTTCCACGCATCTGGTTAAGATCAATGGACTCTTGGAATTTAACTTGAATTTCAGCTCCCCCGCGAAAATCAACTCCATACTTCATTTTAGTAAAGAGCCCAAAGAGTGATGCTGCTACCAGTATAATTGAGATAAGGGAGGTTACTGTATAGTGCTTAGAAAATGTAAATTTTGTATTGGGATTAATTATTTCCATCATAGTATTTTACCTTAGTTTGTAATTCTCAATTCTTGAGGACCTCTATTAAATAGAGAGGTCCTGACCTTCTGTTTTTGTTAAGTAGAATTCAAAAAGAAGCTTACTTACAAAGTAGGAACAATAAATAGTAGCCGCGATACCAATTAAAAGTGTGACTGCGAATCCACGAATGGGTCCCGTACCAAAATTAAGAAGACAAAGTCCGGCCAATGCCGTGGTGATATTGGCATCGATAATGGTCCAAAAGGCATGAGCAAAACCCGTTTCAACCGCTTTATAATAGCTCAGCCCACGACGAACTTCTTCTCGAATCCTTTCATAGATAACGATATTCGCATCAACCGCCATACCAATAGTAAGAGCGATACCGGCAATACCTGGCAGAGTTAGAGTCGCTTCAAAAGCAACAAGTGCTGCAACAACAAGAGTTACGTTAAGAAGTAGAGTTAGAATCGCAATGAAACCACTAATTTTGTAGTAAATCAGGATGAAGAGAAAGACAACGATAGCACCAATGATAGAAGCGTATCTGGCCTTAACAATCGAGTCGTGACCAAGACTTGGACCAACAGTTCTTTGCTCTTCAAAGTCAAGCTGAACAGGAAGTGCACCCGCTCTAAGTACGAGAGCAAGGTCACGAGCTTCTTTCATCATACGATTAAAGCCACCGGCACCTAATGAAATTTGAGCACGCCCCCCACCAATTCTTTCACGAATAGAAGGAGCTGAATAAACATTTCCATCAAGAATAACGGCCATACGACGGCCCACATTCTTTGCCGTTAAATTTTCAAAGATCTTAGCCCCTTGAGCTTTAAACTCTAAAGAAACGTAGGGCTCATTCTTTTGTTGATCAATTTGCACACGAGCATCTTGGAGCATATCCCCTGTTAGTTTACTATTATCTTCAACTACGTAAGGAATCATATCAGTGATTTCATTAGTCGCTTTTGAAACAGTCTTTTGGAAGGCCATTTCAAATCCTTGAGGAAGAAGCTTTTCAGAAACAAGATAAGTATTTAGGGTTTTTAAATAGTCGGAGAAACGAATTCCTTTCTTATACTCAATTCCACTCTCCTTAGCTTTTGAAAGCCAAGAGCTCATTGTAGGTAGAGCAATATCATCGTTAACCATTTTAAATTCAAGCTTCGCAGTTTTACCGATAAGCTCTTTCGCTCTTTCGATATCTTTTACACCTGGTAACTGAATAACAATACGATTGCTACCTTGAGAAACAATCTCAGGCTCAGTTACACCAAATTCATCAATACGGTTACGAATGACTTCAATCGACTTCGTGAGTGCTTGTTCTTCAATCGTCGTTTTTTGAACCTTAGTAAGACCGTAGAATAGAGTCGAACCTTGCTCTTGCGTTAACCTTAGAATAGAAGGAAAGAATTTCTTTACCTCTTCTTCAGCTCTATCAACTTGAGAAGCATCCTCAATAACAACGGAGTATTGAGGGTCAGTAATATCATCTTTTCTCAGAGTGCCTGCCGTTGCTTTAATTCCATTATCATTGAGAATATAAGCAATTTTATTGGCATAACCTTTAACTTCATCTTCATAGACTTTGTTAAAGTCGATTCCTAAGATCATATAAAGTCCACCTTGAAGGTCTAGACCTAAGGTAATCTTTGATTTTACCGGAAAACTTGAATCTTCTTTGAAGTCCAAGGCCGTAGGAATGATCATGCTAATAGAAATAAGAGTAACAACGATTAGTAAGGTAAACCGGATCCACCAGCTTCGTTTCATGAGAACAACTCCCTCATTAAAGGTAAGATAAAAAGTCACTGGATTAGCTTATCGAACGTAAGAAATAACAGACGATCATATCCACAATGGGATAGAAAAATCCTTCCTTAGGGGCAAAAGCCTAATCCATTTAGACCAACAATTTGAAATTATAGGGGAATAACAGACCTTAAGGCAATGGGAAATATATTTAAAAATGAGTTTTAAAGACCTAAGGCCTAGCTCTGCTTTTTCTTTTGCTGATCGTCATTTACAGCTGTAGAGGGAGCTTGCTCGGGGGCATGATTTTGATCACTGGTTAACGCAGAGTGATGTTCAACATCGGCATCATATTCTTCAAAGCCTGTCTCAGCGCCATCATCGAGAATTTCAGTTTTTTGATTTTCGGCAACGGCTTCAGTGGGCTGAGATGCACTTTCTTTCACCTCGGATATCTCAGACTTAAGGTGATCCGCTTCTTCTTGAACCTGGGCCATCAAGTCATCTTTGGCCTTTTGAAATTCGCGAATGCTCTTTCCTAGCCCACGGGCCAATTCAGGTAGTTTCTTGGGGCCAATGAAAATAAGAGCAAAGGCCAGAATGATTAACATTTCCCCTGCACCTAATCCAAACATATGACCCCCTTAAACTTGAATCAATTATTTCTTTGTTTCTTTCTTTTCAAAAAGTTTACTGGAAAGACCTGCAATTTGACTACGAAGAACTTTAACTTTCGCATTTTCAGAGATCTCTAAAGTGATAACCTTTTCCGTCATACCTACTACAGTACCTAGAATACCAAAGCTCGTATAAACTTCGTCACCTTTTTGGAGAGCATCCATAAGGGCCTTTTGCTCTTTTTGCTTTTTGGCTTCGGGACGAATCATAAAGAAGTAAAAGATAACCCCGATGATTACAATAGGAAGAAAACCTTGAAGACTTGGAGCGGCTCCACCTTCTTGAGCAAAGAGATTTAGAGAGAGAGCGAAGGCTGCTAGGGCTGTTAATTTTTTCATATTTATCCTCTTTAAATATATGGGGATCATTAAATAAGAAACTTTCTTACTTAATTATCCGACTGTGTGTAGGAGTTATAAAACGACTGATAATACTCGTCAAACTTTCCGTTTAATATCGCTTTACGTGCGTTACGAGTCATCTCTAAATAAAAATAAAGATTGTGGTGGGTGATCAATTGACCGGCCAAATATTCTCCGACATTGAAGAGATGGCGAATATAGGCCCTTGAGTAATGACTACAAGCTTTACATGAGCAATTCGGATCGAGGGGACCTTGATCTTCTTTATAACGCTGGTTCTTTATATTGACTGGTCCTAAACTCGTTAAAACCTGACCGTTTCGCGCATTCCGCGTGGGAAGCACGCAGTCAAACATATCAAGACCATTTTTGATTCCTGTTAAAACATCTAAGGGCTTTCCCACCCCCATTAAGTAACGGGGTTTGTCAGCAGGCATAGTGGGACAAAAGTCACTACAAAATTGGATCATCTCCTCATTCTTCTCCCCTACACTCAGACCACCAAGGGCATATCCTGGAAAGTCCATTTCCTTTAATCTTTCCATGCACTCCGTTCTTAAATCAATATGAAGTCCCCCTTGAATAATTCCAAAGAGGTTTTGATATTCTTTAAGCTCATAATCTTTACAGCGCTTAGCCCATCTCAGAGTAAGCTCCATACTTGTTCGCAGGGTCTCTTTTGAAGCGGGAAGAGCGGGACATTCATCAAAGGCCATAACGATATCACTACCTAAGGCCTTTTGGATTTCCATAGATTTCTCTGGGCCAATCATGTGGCGTGAACCATCGATATGACTTTGAAAGATAACTCCCTCTTCTGAAATCTTATTCAAAGAAGATAAACTGAAAACTTGATAGCCTCCTGAGTCCGTAAGGATAGGCTTCTTCCAATTCATAAATCCATGTAAGCCTCCCCCCACTTTTTCAATCAATTCATGACCGGGACGCAAGTAGAGGTGATAGGTATTTCCTAAAATAATTTGAGATCCGATATCTTCTAAGTCTTCGCTTGTCATCGTTTTAACAGAAGCTCGGGTTCCAACGGGCATAAAAATAGGAGTTTCAATGACCCCATGGGCAGTATGAATTTTACCGGCGCGGGCCTGTCCATCCGTTTTTTCAAGTTCATAGAAACTCATAGTATTTCCTTTATATTAAGATCATTGTGATTGTGATAAAGAGGCCTTCTTAACTTTATCGGGGTCTCGCAAAATGAGCATAGCGTCTCCATAGCTAAAGAAGCGGTATTCTTTGGCCACAGCTTCACGATAGAGTTCTAACGTTTTATCTCGCCCGATTAAAGAAGAAACCAACATGAGTAAAGTACTCTCTGGTAGGTGAAAATTTGTGAGAAGGGCCGATATACTTTGAACTTCAACACCGGGATGAAGAAAGATGGATGTCTCTTTCATCTCACCTCCTCGATACTCTTTTCTCTCTGGCCAAAGGCTCTCAAGAACGCGAAGTGAAGTTGTTCCCACGGCCACTCTAAATTCTGAAGAACAAATTTCATCCCAATCATTTGGTGAAACAAAGTAATGCTCACTATGCATATTATGTTCTCGAATATCCTCACTCTTAACGGGTAGAAAAGTTCCCAACCCCACATGAAGAGTCACAAAATTCTTTGAGATATTCTTCTTGGCCAAATTCTTAAAAACTTCTTCAGTAAAGTGAAGCCCAGCAGTCGGTGCAGCAACCGAACCCTCTTCCTCTTTTTGGGAACCAGCGTAGATGGTTTGGTAATTTTCTCGATCCCTTTCATCTGACTCACCACTGCGAATATAAGGAGGTATAGGAATTTTGGCCTCTTCTTCAATGATCGTGTGAACGAGAGAGAGATGAGAAAACTCAATACGGTAACCACCAGAAAGAGAAACTTCTCGAATGGTGGCAAAGAGATCTTCAGTAAAAATAATCTTATCCCCTAATTTCTTTTTGCCATTTGATTTGATTAAGCAGGGAAAGAGTCCTTTTTCATCAGCGTGTTTTTTAAGAAGAAAAATTTCAACCTTCGCCCCTGTGGGCTTATGACCAATAAGACGGCAGGGAAAGACTTTCGAATTATTCAGAACTAATTTTGCACCGGCAGGGAGAAATTGAGGTAGATTATAGAAATGCTCATGAGTGATGGTGTCTTCTTTTTCATTATAGATAAGAAGACGCGAATGATCTCTGGGCTCACAGGGCCTTTGGGCAATAAGGGAGCTTGGAAGCTCGTAATGATAGCTCTTTAATAAATGGTCACTCATAAACTTATCAAATAGATCTTATGGGTTCACGGCCATCATCGAGGCCATGGGAGAATCTCACATTAGCCCCTGTTTATGACACATCTCGCTTATTTAGAAAAGGAAAATTAGGTGCATTTAAACTTTGTCTTTGTAAGGTGGGCCCTCTAAAATAGTTCTATGCTAGATCGACTTATTTACTTTATTGTTCGTGCCCTGAGTTGCACATATCGCTACCAGATTGTCTCCGGTGCTGAAAACCTACAAAAGGCCCGTGAGCTATCCCCTTCTCGAGGTTATTTATTTGCCATTTGGCATCAAAATCTCTTTCAAGGAATCACGGCCCAGACCGGTGACCAACATGTCGTTATCGTTAGCCGTTCAAAGGATGCTAATCCGGTGGCCTATACCTGTAGAAAGTTGGGTCATGTTGTCTGTCGAGGCAGCTCAAGAGCAAAAGATGGACGCGATAAGGGCGGCAAGGTGGCCATGGAAGAAATGGTTCAAGTCTTACAGAAAGGACTTCCTGGAGCAGTAACCGTGGATGGTCCCAAAGGACCTGCCAAAGAAGTCAAACCTGGGATTATTGCAATGGCAAAAAAATCTCAGACGGCCATCATTCCCTATGCCCCACTTGCCACTTCCTATTGGGAATTCAAGAGCTGGGACCGTTTTAGGCTCCCGAAACCCTTTTCTAAGATAAATATCTCCTATGGTGAACCTATTCTCGTTGCAGATGAAGACTTTAGCCATTATCAAGAACTCTTAAAAGAAAAACTCAATCTAATCTCCTAAACCAGGACCCCTATGAAGTCATATTTTATTTATCTTTTTCATTTATTAAGCCTCCTTACTTTTATGGCCATAGGAACTTCTTGTACCGAATCCACATTTAATAAAGAGACCGATAATCATCGTCAAAATGTAGCGTTCTATTCTGAACAAGTTCAGCCCATATTTGATCAAAAATGTATTGCTTGCCACTCCTGCTTCAATTCCCCATGCCAACTCAATCTCACTTCTTACGAAGGAATTATGAGAGGGGCTAACCAAACAAGTATTTACGATTTCCCAAAATTTAAGGCCCGTAATCCAACTCGACTCTATATTGACGCCAATAACCCTCAACAATGGCAGAAGAAAGGTTTCTATTCCGTAACTGAGAGAGAAGATAAACTCTCTATTCTTGAAACTCTCATCCACGATATGCCCGGAATCGAATCTCAACTTCAAAAGAAATATCACTCTGAAAATAGTCGCGTCTGCATTGGCGATACCTCAAAGGATTCCCTTGAAGCTTATAAAGTCGCCAATCCTGCCGGAAGAATGCCTTATGGGCTACCGAAACTCTCTCAAGATGAAAAGAAGGTCATTAGTAAGTGGATCGACCTTGGTACACCAGGTCCTGAAACTCTATCTTTAGAAGAGAATCTGATAAAGAAATCCGGTGTCGCTGATAAAATAAAAGTATGGGAAGAATTCTTTAATCGTGGAGATATGAAAGCTAGGCTTTCCGCACGTTATATTTATGAACACCTCTTTTTGGCCTCTCTTTATTTTCCAGAAAGTCCCCAATACTTCTTTCGTCTTACGCGCTCTAAAACTAAAGATGGCCCATTCGAAGAGGTCTCCACGACCTTTCCCTTTGGGGAACCCAATGGTTCTTTCACTTATCGATTTAGACCGATAACAAATACTCACATGCATAAGCACCACATTCCATTTCCCCTAACCCAAGAAAAAAGAGAAACGTGGCAAAAGAATTTTATCGACAGTAAATGGAGATTCATTCCTAAGGAGATGCCCCCCTACGGAAGAGCCGGGGCCAATCCCTATAAAACCTTTGCCGCCATTCCGGCGAAGGCGCGCTATAAGTTTATGTTGGAAGAAGCAGGCTATCATGTCATGACCTTTATCAAAGGTCCTGTTTGTCGGGGTCAAACGGCCCTCAATGTCATTAATGATCATTTTTGGGTTCTTTTCACCGATCCTGAAGAAGATGTAATCTCCAATCATAATCCTACTTATGACTATGTTGCTGAGTCCACTTTCCTACCGGCCCAGGCAGAAGATACCCTTGAGCCCTTCATCGACTTCAGAAAGAAATATTGGAATTCAGTAGAAAAGAAATTCTCCTATATGAAGAAAAAGAAATTAAGTGAAAACTTCTTTTGGAAAGGACTCGAAGGAGATAAGCCCAATACCAATGCAACCTTAACTGTTTATCGCCACTTCAATAGTGCGAAAGTGTTAAGAGGGCTCCAAGGAAGAACACCTAAAACGATTTGGGTTCTCGATTATCATATCTTTGAATCCATCTATTATAATCTCACCGCAAGTTACAATGTATTTGGACCTCTATTGCACCAACTTCATTCACGCCTCTATATGGAAATTTCTCGAATCGCTTCTGAAGATCTCTTTATCAGTTTTCTTCCCCAAGAAGAGCGTCTCAAAATTAGAAAAAAATGGAATGAACAAGTCCCTAAAGATAAGCAATCTATTTATAAGAAAATTTTTGATTTCGTGACGAAAGAAACGGAAGAAAAAATGCAATTTGATTACGCTTATATGGGGCAGGATGTATCTTCCACTTTAAAGCTCGATCGAGAAGCTCCTAAAGAAGACTTTATCAAAAGAATAGTCTCAACCCTCTATACTCAAGAACAAATTAGCCCGCGAGGTTATAAGCCTATTCCTCCTGAGCTTCATGTTATAAAGAACTTTAATGCAAAGAAGTTAAGTCTATTTCCAGACAGCATGCTTCTCAAAGTTGAAAGAAAGAATGGAGAACATGAAGTTTATACTCTGATTCGCAATAAAGATCACTACAACGTCTCGATGCTCTTTTTTGAACAAGATAGAAGGAGAATCTCCGGCGACACAATTGATATTATTGCAGGAACAGCTACGAGTTATCCTAATCTCTACCTTATCATACCAGAAGCTAAGCTGAAGGAATTTTCCCATATGCTTGGACAAACCCAATCTGCGAAGAAAACCTTTTCCATTCTTAAGCAATTCTCCATCACCCGATCTCATATTGATTTTTGGAAGCACCATTTTTGGTTCTCCAATCACACCCATAATGAACTTACCAATGAAATAGGTATGCTCGATCTCAATCGCTATATGGGTCTTTACTAATAGAGTGGCTTGCACTTTTCCTGTTGAATGGAGATAATCTCTATATGAAAAGATTATGCAAGCTAAGTCTATTGATTCTTAGGAAAGAGATATTCGCCCTTCTCCTCCTACTGCCCTGTGATATCGTCATCGAAAGTAGTGTATTGGCCAATTCAGAAGATCTTGGAAAAAGACTGTGGCAAGAGTTGGAAAAGAGTAAGCACAAAGTCCTTGAAGCTGACTTAAATGAGCTTGCTAAACAAACAGAGGAATCGATTAAAAAAGATCAAAATAAAGAGAAAGTCGATCAAATCTCCACCCAAATGTCCTCAACTCTAAGAGAAGACTCCCCAAAGCAGAGACCCACCAGCTCATTTCGTTCTCGAAGCCGCTAACGTATTATCAAACACTTACCTATTTACTCATGCAAAATTTAAACTCTGAGTAGTTTTATCCGATAAAGACTATGAGGGAATGTGTATGAAAGACAGAAAAATAAAGATTCAATCTAAAGCCTATACTTTAATTGCGCTCTTTGCGATTGGTGTTCTGACACCTTTACAAGCGGTAGACTCCAAAGATACGCAAAAGCTTGATAAAATCATCAAACTTCCAGCAGGGCGTGAATTAAAACTTAATTCTAATTGGATGAAATATACCTCAAAGAAAATTCTCTCCAAGATTAGCTCTTATCCTATGTTAGAAAATAAGAATCATCATGGCCTCATGGGCACCCTTAATACAGAAGTTAAATTCTTTAACAAAAAGAGAGAAGGTAATATTACTCAATGGTTTGGCAAAGAATGTAATCGATTAAAAGATCTCTACCCTCCTCAAGATTCCAAGGTCATTTATGAAAAAGAAAAGCTTCTCTGTAAAATTGAACTCCATCCAAGTTCAAAGACCAAAGGGATGATTCAATATCTTAAGGCCAAAAATATTCGCGATAATAAAGTCTTTATTTATAGTTATAATTTTTTCACTCCTCTAAAAAAATCAAATAAGCTTGCCCAATGGACGGATATGAAAAAAGAGGTCTCAAAACTTATGGAGGCCAATCTATGAAAAAGAATGAGCAAGGAAAACTATTAAGAAAGTGTCGGTCACTACTCTTTGTAACGAGTTTATCCCTAAGTTCTTTCGGTCCTATCACCCCCATCAATTCGATCTGGGCGGAGACGGCCAATATTGGAGACCCAGGAGGTTGTCCATTTGAAAACTCATCGAGTACAAGTGACTCCATAGCCAAAGTAAAGGCCTCCCTACAAACTCTTGCGGGAAGCTCGGATGCTTGTGGTGAAACCATTGGCGCAAGTGCCGCCAGTCTATCTAGTCTTCTCGATGGAATTCTTGATTCAAGTTTTCCGGTAACGGAGATTGATGTTGATGGAAGTACTACTCTTACCTGTGACAACTATGTAGCAATCCTCGCAAAAGAAAAGTCTTTGGCCATGGAAGCCAAGAATAATGAGTACTTTGTTGTCGGAACAGATTTTCTTACTCGCTATGCCCGTTGTGAAATTTTCACTCGTCCTGAAGAAGAAGTTAACGAAGAAGATCTTCAAGAAGAATATCACGGGCTCTCCCAATCTCAGCGTTACGATCTCTGTGTCGATACCATTTACCAAGAGACCTTTTATCGTAAAGTAGAAGAATGTGACATTATTGAAAATATTGAATACGAAAATAATAAAAATCAGGCTTATAAAGACCAGATCACTCAAGTCACAGAAATGGCCACAAACCTTATTTCTTCTTCCGAAGGCTGTAGTAAACCCGATATTCTAAGAAATATCACTCAATCCATTATTCCGTTAATTACAACTCTAGGAACCTATAGTGTATCGGGACCTTTCCTAGGAGCTGGGGTCGCCTTTGGTGGAAATCTTGCTTCCGCTCTTGTAGATCGTTTCTTTAATACAGATGGACCCAATGAATATATTGACCTTCTCGAAGGAGAAAGTGAATGGGAAAATCTCAATTGCCTCTACTATCAAGTTCAAAATGAAGCCTTGGCCTGTAATGCGCCAGACTTTGAAGAGATCCCTCCTCTCGAGAGACAAGTTTCCTGTGAGGCCCAAAGAGAAAATCAAATTATTGATGATATCAGTGACCTCTCTCTGATTATAAAGAGTTTAGCTAATTCAACTTCACCACTAGGTAAAGCTGAAAGAGCCGATCAAATCCGTGACCTCCTCAATAAAGAGATCACTTATCCTGATGGTTCTAAGACCTTAAAACTATCCGAATACTTAAAAGAAGTTGCCGATGGACTATCCAATGACCCGAGTCGTTCAGCTGATCTCTTTCAGGCCTCTCGCTTAAATAAAATCATCGACAATATTGATGAATATAATGGAATCGTTGCGACTTCTCCTATTGATGCCGAAAAAGTGATGGAGAATAACGCTGCTCTACACGGTCTCGTCAAAGATGGCTCAGGAGTTTTTGATCTCGTGGATACGGTTTCACGTTATTGGAATAGACAGGAAAGAACTTATTCATCTGGAATGATCGGTCGCCTTAAAGCAGTAGAAACGGCCTCTCCTTTGGCCTCAATTGTTCCTCTTGATGATTCAGACATGCAATCAAGTGAATCCACAAAAATTGCTCACGATGCC
>CEQY01198887.1_pt1 | contig 11407 bp, 12 predicted proteins | sample 361391 | NCBI WGS metagenome assembly CEQY01 (sample SAMEA2621075, study PRJEB7988) | marine metagenome | isolation source: saline water (ENVO:00002010), including
CTCCTAAATACACCAAAATAATTTTGCATTACTTCTTGAAGTTCTTTCTTTACTTCTGAAACCTCATAGCCAGCAGAAGATTCATTTAATATATTTAAATTATGAAGAGCTTTATCAATATCATCTTTGTTTGCATCTGCTACACCGCCACCAGATTTCATTGCTTCATTGATATGAATACCAGCAGCCCTTCCAAAAACAACCAAATCTAAAAGAGAGTTACCACCTAGCCTGTTAGCACCGTGCACCGAAACACAAGCAGCTTCCCCAACTGAAAAAAGTCCAGGTATATATTCATTGTTTGAGCTACTGATTTTAAATGCTTGGCCATGAATATTTGTAGGAGTGCCGCCCATCATATAATGACATGTAGGAACTACTGGTATTGGCTCGTAAACCGGATCAACCGCTGCAAATGTTCTAGACAATTCACAAATACCTGGTAATTTTGCGTTCAAAACATCAGCTCCAAGATGATCAAGTTTTAAAAATACATGATCTTTTTGATCACCACATCCACGGCCCTCAAGAATTTCTAAAACCATTGAACGAGCAACTACGTCTCTTCCAGCAAGATCTTTGGCATTCGGAGCATACCGCTCCATAAATCTCTCTCCATCTTTATTTATAAGATAGCCTCCTTCACCTCTACATCCCTCTGTTACAAGAGAGCCGGCACCATAAATTCCTGTAGGATGAAATTGCCACATTTCCATGTCTTGAGCAGGAATTCCTGCTCTTAATGACATTCCAAGACCATCACCAGTGTTAATAAGTGCATTTGTTGTTGAGGAGTATATCCTTCCGGCACCTCCGGTTGCTAAGACAGTTGCTTGAGCTTTTAAATATGCAACCTCTCCTGACTCAATGGAGAATGCAATTACCCCAGTAACTTCTTTTGATTGGTTGAGAACCAAATCGACTGCAAACCACTCATTGAGAAAGTTAGAGCCCTCTTTAACATTATTTTGATAAAGAGTATGTAAAAGAGCATGTCCAGTTCTATCTGCAGCAGCGCATGTTCTGGCAGCCTGACCTCCTTTTCCAAAATCTTTAGACTGGCCACCAAATGGACGCTGATAAATTCGACCATTTTCGGTTCTTGAAAAAGGTAATCCCATGTGCTCAAGTTCAAAGACAGCTTTGGGCCCTTCAGAGCACATGTACTCTATAGCATCTTGATCCCCAATATAATCTGAGCCCTTCACAGTATCATACATATGCCAACGCCAATCATCTTGAGGATCAGCACTAGCAATTGCACAAGTTATGCCTCCTTGAGCTGAAACAGTATGGGATCTTGTTGGAAAAACTTTTGAAACAACAGCTGTTTTTAATCCGGATTTAGCCAATTCCAAAGACGTCCTCATTCCTGAGCCACCTCCACCAATAACAAGTACATCAAATTCAAGGGTTGAAATGTTCGAAGAATTTAAAACGTTCAAAATTTATCTCCAAATAATAAATAAAGTAGTAATCACAATCAAAATGCCCAAAGCAACAAATAAGAATGTATATCCACTTCTGATTAAATCTGCATACCTAGCTAGGGTTGGATGAAGAAATCCAAGAGTCCTTGGAGTGAAGTAATCAGTGCCAACAGTCCATAGCCCTATGAAGGTATGAATAAGAATGAAAAAAGCTGCAAATGAAGTCGATAGCTGGAATAGTGTTTGATTTGTAAAAAAAATCCAAGAACTGTATTCGATAGGTTGATTGTATAGAATAAAACTTAACACCCATATCGTATAACCAAGCATAAATAGTGCTGACAAGCGAAGTAAATAAAATAATGATGAACCTTTCATATATATAGCTTTGTCATCAAAAAAAAGAATAGTGCTGACCATATTATTAAAACAAAGTATGCAGATTTTTTAGAGGCGCTTAATGATTCACCAATATGAACATCTTGCAGCAAATGTCTTATTCCCGTTAGTATGTGATAAATATATACGAGAAAACTAAAAGCAACAAATGTTGATATTATATTCGGATTACTCAAAATATCTCTAACAAAAATAAAATCATTATAACTTTTTGTTGAGTAATATAGAAGGCATAAGGCAAGTGGGAGTGTTATAAAAAAATTATAGATTCCAGATAGTCTATGGGTAATAGAGATCAATGCGGATACAGGAAGTCTGATCTGCAATAAATTTATATATACCGGTCTGTAAACTGGCCTTAATTTGTTGTGGTTAGTTGACAAATGTTCCCTTCTTATGTCGTATAAAATACATTGTAACAAGTATTTAGGGCATATCCTAAATAATTTTTGTAGTGAGATTGGAAATTAAATGTAATTAAATGTCAATAAGATTAAAAAACCTTAATTTAAAGTATTTAAGAGACATATAATAAGTAGTATTACTACATATTTTAAGCATTACTTACTTTTTCTAGTATGATTAATCAACCGCTTTTTCTTTTTAATTTGCCTTGAAGTTAATTTATTTTTTTTCCCATGATATGGATTTTCACCCTTTTTAAAAATAATCTTTAAATCAATACTTCTTAGATTGAGCTCATCTCTGAAAGAGTTAATCAAGTATTTTTTTATATTAGAAGGGACTTTAGATGAGATATTAGAGTGGATTATCAACTTTGTTGGATGAATGCCTCCAAAGTGAACATATCTCATTTTAACCTGTCTTCCAGAAATATTAGGAAGATTGATTGAAGAAATGAATTTTTTAAGTAAGTTATTTAAACGCCCTGTTGAGAAGTTAGTTTTTGCCAATTTATTAACTCTGAGAATTATGTTGAAAAGCTTTTTAAAACCTTGTTTATTCATGGCAGAAATTTGAACTATGTGTAAATCTTTTAAGGCAGAATTTTGATATTTCTTAGTCTCTTGTAATTGAAGGATATTTTTTTTAGATAATGCGTCAATTTTGTTTAGAGCTACAATTACTGGTTTACCATAATTTCTGACTAAATTTAAAATTCTCAGATCTTGATCAACAATTCCATTTTTTGCATCAATTAATAATAGTACGATGTCTGATTCATCAACTGAGTGCATAGCTCTTACATATGAAAAATATTCTACCGCGTGACTTTGTTTATATTTTTTTCTAATCCCTGCTGTATCTATAAAAACATAATCGCTATCATTAAATGAAAATGGAACGTGAATGGAATCAATGGTTGTTCCTGCAATGTTAGAAACAATTAAGCGTTTTTGTTTAGTAAATTGATTAATAAATGTCGACTTTCCTGCATTTGGCCTACCGATAACAGCTATTTTTGTTCCCTCTATCTCATCATCCTCTACTGTGAGTTGATCAAATTGATTTGAAATTTTAGTTTGTAACTCTTTTATTCCTCTTGAATGTTCAGCGCTTGTTTCAATTATTTCAGTTATTCCCTTTTGAATTAAATCATCATTAGCGAGAGATTGTTTTTTTATATCAATTTTATTCAACACAACAAAAAACCTTTTGTTCATCTTCCGAACCAATTCAAGCAGATTTATATCATCAAGCGTTAGCTCTTCAGAGGAATCAATGATCAGCAATATAAGTTTAGATTCCTCTGCTGCCATTATTGCTTGTTCGGTTATGGCATCACTAAATTCTGTAATCTCTGAACCTATCCCTCCTGTATCAACAATAAGGAAGCGTTGATCTTTTATTGTTAGATATCCAAAATTTCTATCTTTTGTAAGACCATAATGATCAGAAACAATTGCGCTTCGTGTTTTTGTTAATTTATTAAATAGTGAGGATTTGCCAACATTGGGTCGGCCAAGAATTGCTATAGAATTTAACATTGTTCAAATACATTTTAGAAAGAAACAGCTGAAATATTAGATTCTTGATCAATAACATATGCAAGATTTCTAAAAGATACTATGCTCATGATTGGATTACCTGAAACTTTTTTTCTTCCCACAGTTATTCCATTTAAAGGGTCGATTATATGAACATAGCCTTCCACATCTCCAACAAGCATTAAGTTTTTATGTATCAATCCATTTGAAAGTTCTCTGCGCAGATACTCCTTCGAGTTCCAGGATGGAGACAAGTTTGTCATTGAGAAAGATAATATAGATCCGTCATCTTGGACTACCATTAACATATTGTTGCCAATGATAGGAGAATGAAATGAAGATGCTTCTGCATTCCAAACAGGTCTTTTTTGCGCAATATCAAAAGCGGTTAATCTTCCCTGATAATTTGTAGCAAAGATTAATGATTGAGCTATTACTGGCGATGAATCAGAATCAATTAGATTCTCTAATTCAGAGGTGCCTTCAAGAAAGGAAATTGGGCCATCCCAAAGAAAATATCCTGTTTCCAATTGAAATGCTGCCAATCTGCCATTGTCAAATGAAGAGAAAACGATTCCATTCTCAATAATAGGTTCACCAGTTCCTCGAACGGTAAGCGCGGGTAATTGGGATCGAAAGGACCATTTTACATCTCCAGTTGAACTATCTAATGCTACTAATTCACCTACTGAGTTTTTTATGAGAACTAAGGAAGCAGAAATCACTCCGTTGGATAAAATTTCTCCTCCAATATTTTTTTCCCACAAAGTTTCTTTTGAATCTGTGTCAATGGCTACTAAAAAACCATCAGTGTCAGAGAGTACAATTTTGCCAAAACCTGATGCGGTTCCAGCAGAAAGATCTCTTTTAAGATCTATATTCCAATTAACCTTACCACTACTTGGATTCATCGATATAAGATTGCCTTCAGGATCAGCTACAATCATTTCGCCAGAATAAAAAGAAGGTATAAACGAACCTAAATCATTTTTTCCATCAAAAGACCTTTTCCATACAACCTCTATTGGATATAAGTTTTGTATCTTTTTCAGTTTAATTGGTTCAGAAGTCTCTTCATCTGATTCACTAGACCAAAAAGAGAGCGTTGAACAGGACGAAACTAAAAAAAGCGAAATAACAAGAACTATATTAGTTTTCATTTTTTAAAGCTGTATAGAATTAATTTTTATTTTAAGAATGGATTTTCTTGACTCATCTTGAGAATTATCTACAGCTAGCTTGTATTGTTCTATAGCTAATTCTGCTTTTTTTAAACCAAGTAGTGCGTCACCTTTTATCTCATAAACCATTGAGTGTTCTGAATTTGAAGAAAAAGAATCCAATATGTCTATGACGCCTGTGTAATTCTTATTACTCAACTCAATTCTTGCTATGTTAATTTTAGCAATTGAATTAAGAACCTTGTTTCCAAAATAGCCAGAGGTATCGGCTGATAGTTTCTTAAAATTTTCAAGCGCATCAGCAAATTTGCCATCCCTTGCTAAATTTGATCCATTAATCATTCTAGCTAGTTGTGCATAACCAGTGCTTGAAAAATTATCTTGCAATTTATTAAAAGTCTCTTCAGAACTATTATTATTTGACTCGAGCTCCATTAGCCATGAATCGTACAATGTAGAAGCTTTTGAATTGATGGATTCTCTATATGATTGATAACCTGTTATTGAAACTAGAGAAATAAATATTACTGCCAGTGACGACAAAATAATCACTTGGTAATCCTTAAAAAAATTTACTACAGCAGAAAATCTTTCTTCGTCTGAACTATACTCTGCCATTACTTCTCCTAAAGATTGATATATTGATTGATCAACTCTTGCAAGCTAAGAATTTCTTGTCCACCATCACCACGAAGATCTTTCCATATGGCTTGCTTATTTTTTGATTCTTCATCGCCTATAATTATTGCAAAGCTACATTCGCATTTATTAGCTTTTCTAAGCTGAGATTTTATACTTCCATCGCTCAAAAAAGTTTCTAGAATTATAGAACTATTAGCTAGTCTTAAATCATTTGCTATTTTATATGTTTTTTGGCTAATCTGCTCTGCACTTACAATAAATCCAACTTTAATTTTTTGACTTAACTCACCCATTTTTAATAAATCAACGACTCTTTCAACTCCAATTGCAAAACCAATTGAATGCATATCTTTCCCTCCAAGTTGTTTTGAAAGATTGTCATACCTGCCACCACCAAGAAAGGCGTCTTGGGCGCCAAGCTCTTTGGAAACATTTTCAAAGACAACGCCTGTATAATAGTCTAATCCTCTTACTAAAGATTGATCGATTTGAATATCACATTGATCTTCAAATGCATCAACAATTGCTTCTAAAAATTCTTTTGACTCATCCGAAACAAAATCTTGGAACTTTGGTGCATTTTTTAAAAGTTCAATTGTAGAATTTTCCTTCGAATCTAGGATTCTCAATGGATTAGATTTCAGTCTTAATTGATCTTTTTCATGTAATTCATTTGCGTTAGGTTTTAGAAAGCTAACAAGGGACTTACAAAAATTTTCCTTTGCATGAGCATCCCCTAGATGATTTATTTTGAATGTATAGTCATTAATTCCTATTGATTGATTTATTTCAAGGATCATCGAGATTAACTCAAATTCTGAAACTCCCTCTTCAAAACCAAGATATTCAACTCCTATCTGATGGAATTGCCTAAACCTTCCTTTTTGTGGCCTTTCATATCGAAACATTGGACCCTGATACCACAATTTATGTTTTTCATGCTCTTGTTTTTTTTGGATTATTGCCCTGATAACACTGGCAGAACCTTCTGGTCTGAGGCTAATACTTTCTTGATTGCGATCTAAAAAAGAATAAAGTTCTTTATTTACAATATCCGATGAGTTACCCACTGACCTTGAAAAAAGTTCTGTAAATTCTAACAGGGGAGTTCTTATCTCATTAGTGTTAAAAGAATTAAATATATTGAATAGCTTTGATTCAAGGAAATGCCATTTTGCTAAATTTTCAGGAAATAAATCAGACATGCCTCTTAATGATTGAATTTTCAATTTTTAACCCTTTACAATAATATCAACAGCACTTCTCTTTTGAAGTTGTTCCCTCACTTGCTCCTCTATTGTATCAACAAGTTTTTCATTTGAAATTTTCTTCGATGGCGATCCATCAACATATAATAAATTGCTTGGACCTCCAGTTAAACCAACATCTGCAGCCTTGGACTCTCCAGGACCGTTTACATAACAACCAATAATTGCAACTTCTAGATCTTCAGCAATTCCATCAAACCTTGTTTCAAGTTCGTTGACAACTTCAATTACATTAAAATTTTGTCTTGAGCAACTCGGGCATGCAACGATTCTGATGCCACGACTTCTTAAATTTAGACTTTTTAAAATATCCCATCCTACTTTAACTTCATCGACAGGATCAGAGGCCAAAGATACTCTAACAGTATCTCCTATGCCCTCTGATAACAACATTCCTAAACCAATGGATGATTTCACTGAACCAGCCCTATAACTACCTGATTCAGTTATACCGAGATGTAATGGCTGATCAAGTAAATCAGAAATCTTTCTGTAACTTTCAACTGTCATTTGAATATTTGAAGCCTTTAAACTAAGTTTAAAATTATCAAAATCATGATTATTTAAAATATCTACATGCCTCAAAGCTGATTCAACTAGTGCATCAGAGTTTGGCTCTCCATATTTCTTTTGAAGATCTTTTTCAAGAGAACCAGCGTTAACTCCAATTCTTATTGGAATATTATTATCGTTTGCGGCTTGAACTATTTCTTTAACCTTATTCTCTTTACCTATATTTCCAGGATTTATTCTTAAGCAATCAGCAGAATCTGCTACAAGCAGTGCAATTTTATAATCAAAATGAATATCTGCTACCAATGGAACTGAAACAGAATTTTTGATTTTTTTAAATGCTGTCGCGCAATCATTATCTGGAACAGAAACTCTGACAATATCAGCACCAGCAGCTTGCAACTGATCAATTTGATTTACAGTTGCTTGGACATCCGCTGTATTTGTATTTGTCATAGATTGGATAGATATTGGATGATCTCCTCCAACCCCAACATCGCCAACAAATATATGGTTAGTTTTCTTTCTTTTTATCCAAGAGTTATTCATAAATCAGGTTCTTTTGAATCAACATTAACATTAACATCATTTGAATCAAGTTTATCTGTATTTGAATAACTATTGATCTGAATATTCAGTTCTTCTATTTCAAGGGCAACACTGTCCTGAGAATCAGCATTAAATTCAAACCGGGCTGAAAGTTCTGAATTTATATCCGATTGTTCAATATTTTCATCAATAGTATTCACGGGACGTATCAAAAAAATAATGGAGGTTAAAGTAAACAGTATTAGAAGAAAAATAAATATTTTGTTTTGGTCAAAAGAAGATTCCTGAGGATTCCTTAATTGTTCTTCTTGTTCTGCTTTTGCAACGATATCTGCATTATAAATATCAAAAAATCTTGGGCTGATAGAAAGAAAATTTGCATATTTTTCAAAATATTTAATTGCGTAGGTTCTAGCTGGAAAAACTGAATAGTCACCTGATTCTATGGCTCTAATATATTCTAAATTAATAACTGTTTCAGTTGACACTTCGCTTAAACTAAGCGATCTACGCAATCTAGCATCTTTAAAAATTTTGCCAACTTTGCCGGTTTGTGCTGATTTTAGATTCATGACGCATTAACAAAATTTATTGAATTAGTCTTATTCTTTCCTTGAATCCTATTTTTAAGTTTACCGACAAGTTGTCCGCAAGCTCCGTCTATGGCATCGCCTCTGGTAGTTCTTAAAGTTGCAATCATCCCTTTTTGTATTAGGTAATTCTTAAAGTCCTTAATAGTGCTTTCAAGAGATCGTGAATAATTGCTACCATCAAAAGGATTAAAAGGAATTAGATTTACCTTACATGAAAGCCCTTTTAATATTTCTACTAATTCTTTAGCATGTTCAATAGAATCATTTACCCCATCAATTAATATATATTCAATAGTAATTGTTTGCCGCTTACTTTTATTTTTCAGATATTTTTTGCATGAATTTAATAGTTTATCTAAAGGATATTTTTTGTTAATAGGTACTATTTCATCTCTTAGAGTGTTGTTTGCAGCATGTAAAGAAATAGCAAGAGATACATCAGTTCTTGAAGCAAGCTTTTCTATTTCAGGAACTATGCCTGAAGTGCTGAGAGTAATTCGTCTTTTAGAGAGACCATAAGCATTTTGATGTTGCATCAAACTAATTGATGCTAATACAGGCTCAATATTTAATAGTGGCTCTCCCATGCCCATAAAAACGACATTAGAAACTGGTTGATCGAATTCATCATCAAAATTAGCTAGCCAAAGCTGACCTATAATTTCAGCATTTGATAAATTTCTTTCAAAACCCTGATCTCCAGTTGCGCAAAAAGAGCATTGCAATGCACATCCTGCTTGAGATGAGATACATAAAGTTAATCTTTTTTTTTCTGGAATTTTTACCATTTCAATAATTGTTCCTGAATCAAGTTTTATTAAATATTTTTTAGTGCCTTCGGGTGATATCAAACATTCTTCAATTATTGGCGGTCTTACTTCTGCAATTTTAGAAAGCTCTTTTCTTAGGTTCAAACTGAAATCAGTCATTTTTACAAAGTCAGTTACACCTCTTTGATGAATCCACTTCATCAATTGAGAAGCTCTGAAATTTGGTTCTCCTAGTGAATCAAAAAAATCAACCAAGGAGTCATGAGTCAATCCTAGTAAGTTAATTTTTTCTTTAGACACTTAACTAAAAGATTTCACTATCTTCAAAAAAATATGAAATTTCCCTAGATGCACTTTCTATTGAATCTGATCCATGAACAGCGTTCGCATCGATAGTTTCAGCAAAGTCCGCTCTAATAGTTCCGGGATCTGCTTCACTTGGATTAGTGGATCCCATAAGCTCTCTGTTTTTTAAAACAGCATTTTCTCCCTCTAATACCTGAACAAAAACAGGAGCTGATGTCATATATTCAACAAGATTTGCAAAAAAAGGTTTTCCTTCATGCTCTGCATAGAATCCAGCAGCTTTAGATTTATCCATATGTATTAGTTTGCCTGCAATAATCTTGAGGCCATTGCTCTCGAATCTATCAATAATTTTCCCAATGATGTTTCTTGAAGTTGCATCAGGTTTAATGATTGATAATGTACGTTGGATTGTCATAAAGTTGCTCCTAAATCTGCAACATTATAGTTTAGTTAGTCTAATTCATCTATCCATGCCATTTGAATTGCTTCAAGAATTTTCTCATTTGAGCCATTAGGATCACCATTAAAGCATTCCAAGTTGCAAATTTTTTTATGAAGATCTGGAAAACTTATCCATTGCGGATCAATATCAGGGAAATTTTCATTAAGCTCTATCGCAATTTCTTGAATATCTGACCAGTCAATTTCCATCAATGATCCTCTGAAACCATATTGATTGTATACTTCGGAATTCTTATGACTGTCAATTCATCTTTAGGATATACCTGACAGCCTAATCTTGAATTTGGCTCAAGCCCCCAAGCTTTGTCAAGAAGGTCCTCTTCATCATCAGACGCATCTTCTAAATTATTGAAACCATCCTCAACTATGATATGACATGTTGTGCATGCGCATGACATCTCACAAGCATGCTCTATTTTAATCTTATGTCTTAAGCAAGCCTCTAAAATACTTTCATCAGGGAGAGCTTCAATTGTAATTCCATCTGGACAAAGTTCTTCGTGAGGTAAAATTTTTATTTTTTTTTTACTTGCGAATCAGCTTCTGAATCTGAACTTTGAGCGGTTTCTATGCTGAAGCTTTCTCCACAACCGCAGACTGCAGTTGCATTTGGATTATGGAATTTAATGCCCTTGTTAAAGCCATCTTCTTCATAATCAACTTTGCTTCCTTTTAAAAATTCAAAACTTTGAGGATCGATTAGAAATGTACAATCATCATGCTTTATCATTGTGTCATCTTTTGTTTGAGTCTCTGCATATTCAAAAAAATACTCGTAGCCTGAACATCCTGCTTTCTTAATACCAATTCTGATTGATTTATCTGCGTTCTCTTTCTTAAGCAACCTAGAAAAATGTGATAATGCCATATCAGAGAATTGAAGATGTTCTGGCTTAAATTTTTCCATATCTAACTACTGCTTTTGCTCAAAATCATCTATTGCCTGACGGATAGAATCCTCTGCTAAAACTGAACAGTGAATTTTTATGGGAGGAAGTTCTAATGCTTCAGCGATTTCAATGTTCTTTATTTCTCTGGCTTCCTCAAGTGTCTTACCAATCAGCATGTCTACTATTTCACTTGATGATGCTATAGCTGAGCCACAACCATATGTTTTGAATTTTACGTCTTTGATAATATGAGTATTGCCTTTTGATTCACATTTTATTTGCAATTTCATAACATCGCCACATGCCGGTGCGCCTACCATGCCAGTGCCTACGTTTGATTCCTTAGGGTCAAACCTTCCTACATTAAACTTTTCCGGCTCGTTTAGTGTTTTTTCGAACTTATCTATTACTTTTTTGCTATATGCCATAAATACCTCCCAATATTTAATGGG
>CEQY01201742.1_pt1 | contig 11401 bp, 11 predicted proteins | sample 361391 | NCBI WGS metagenome assembly CEQY01 (sample SAMEA2621075, study PRJEB7988) | marine metagenome | isolation source: saline water (ENVO:00002010), including
TCGTTTTGCTAAAATAGTTAAAACTCAAAAGGAGTTTTCTAAAATCAGACTTGAGTCCATTCAAGTAGGAGTCAGCAAAATGGTCATAACTATAAAGACGAATAAATTTAACTCCGGCAAAGAGTTTTAACGTCTCTTTGGATATTTCTATTTCTCCTGCATCCCTCATTTTTGCCAGCAATGCTCCCGCGGAGATCGTTATTTCCATACGGTCTTGCACCAACCAATGATCACTCTCTAAAGTAGGCTCAACTTTTCGACCAATTTTTACTCCTAGTTCACTATCAATACGAGATTTCCACTTCACCTCTGGAGCGTTGTATTCACCCAAACTAAATTCTTGATTAAATTCAATAATATCTGCAGTGATTCTATTTAATTGCTTTATTCCTTGATCTTTAAGTTTGTCCCACACCTTCTCTAAGACTGGTGACATTTCACTGTGCTTTTCATTTTTCCTTTTCTCTTTAAAGGATTGAGTTAGTTGGAAGTGCTTAAACTCATAGGCGTGTGAAAAACTGGTCGCTAAAAAACAAAAAAGTAATAAAGTCATTTTTTTCATAGAAATCTCTCTTCATTTAAGTATAGAAAGCTTTTCGAAGGATTAATAAAGCCGCTGAAATATATTCGCCTCAAAGACTTAAAGCTGAAAACAATGCCTATAGGACAAGGGTTAGACGTCAAACCTGAGTAAATCGATTGTGGTCATAAAATTCAAGTCATGGGCAGGATTAGTTTTCTCTGGTATATTAGATTTTATGGCGATTAAATTACTCTTGTTACAAATCAGAGAAAACCCACAAGTCAGGGTTGAAGAACATTTAAGTTTTGCAAAACACGGAAAAATTAATCTAGATCAAATCGATATTCATAATGTGTTTGATAGGCCTGATTTCTCCGCTGACATCCTAGAAGGTTATGATGGACTTTTTATTGGAGGTGCCTCTGAAGCCTCTGTCTTAGAAACGGAAAGCTATCCCTTCGTCAACAATATCATCTCTCTTTGCCGTGCCTGTATTGAAAAAGACATCCCGGTCTTTGCTTCATGCTTTGGCTTCCAAGCCGCTATCCTCGCTTTTGGCGGCCAAATTACACGAGATGAAATTGATTTTGAGATGGGAACAATTAATATAAAACTCGCAGAGAGTTTAGAGCATGATCCGCTTTTCAGTGAATATAAAGATTCGTTTCCCGCGGTTTCCGTTCATAAAGAGTCGGCCCTTGAGTTACCAGCGCACTGTGAGCTCTTAGCTTATACAGATAAATGTGTGCATGCTTTTAAATACAAAGATAAACCCTTTTGGGCCACTCAATTTCATCCCGAACTTGACCGCAAGTGTTTGACGGCGAGACTAAATGTTTATCAAAAACAATATACTGAGAGTGCTCATCATTTCGATGAAATTATAGCGGGCCTGCAAGAGACACCCCAATCAAATCAACTGGTAGAGAAATTTATAACTTTTCTCCACTCTCGCACAAGAGTCTCTGCTTAACTTGCTATCTTCCAATCCTCAAGGACCTCATTGAAATCATAAGAAGGATCAATTTGGGTGCGATCCAAATACCTTGGAACTTTTTCATAAGGAAGAGGAAGCCCCTGCTCTTCAAGGGTGTTTAACATTTCTTGAATCGCTTTTTGATTCTCGGCTGAAAGTTCTTTTTTCTGATTGTAGGCCCAACTCGGTACAACTTCTGCAAAAGCGAGCCCTTTATATTTAGTTCCCTCAGAAGTGATCACTCTATCTCCTGAAGTTCCTTCCCACACTCTTGAATAAAAAGATAAATGGGTTCTTGGGATATTGGCCATCTTGCCACTGAGTTGTACATCACTAAAGGAATTAAAAACGGCAAGTTGTTCCTGAGCTGCAGTCACATCAAGGCTTAAATCAGCTTTCGTTCTTCTCAGTTTTATAATGGGAAGACCTTCTTTTTTGAGTAATCGCTTCGCTTCAGCAATAGCATATTCACCGTCTGCAATCACAAGGATCGGATCAGCAGATCTCATCACTCTTTTAAGAACTCTTTCTCTATATTTATTTGTCTTCTCCAATACATACTTCCACTCTTCACTTGTTGCTCCATCCATCGCCACTGGAACAGTTTTTAACAGAAGGTAATCATCTTTCACACCCATCTCATTGAGCATACCTTGTAAGTACTGCCCTCTCGTTCCGGTAAGAGCACGAGCGGTAATAAGATCGTCATAGCCACTCGGGTCGGCCAAAACAATGATTTTTGGGTTATTGAATGTCCCACGGTAGTGACCAAAGTCACCTACGTCAGGATGAGATTTAACATAGTAAGCATCAATTCCATCTTTCTCAAAACTCATCCCTTCCTTTGTTTTAAAGAGAGCTTTTTGATCTAAATTAACAATCATCTCCCGGGCCATATCAAGACCTGGACCTGGATCAAATTGTTCTTTCTCTGGCATAGCACTAGGTCGTGCGATAAAAAGAGATTCTGGGTTGATACCAGGGGCGGGTTTTGCTTGTGTCATCTTTTTAATTTCACTAGAAGAAAATTTCCCATTATCACGAGTCCCAATAATCACGACATTCGCGTTGCGAGACATTCTTTTTGCAGTTGAGCGCGAAACCATTCTGTTTTCTGGGGTTCCAAAATCATAAAACTCAGGACCAATATCAGAGCGGCCGTATTCGTAATCTTCTCCTCTATCATAGAAATTAACTTTATTAAGATCCGGCTCAATTCTCCACCCACGGACCTTAAACTTATCTAAAAGTTGTACATCTCGCATAACAAGAGCTGAGGCCTTTTTCTTTCCTTCTGTATAAGAATCTGCATCCATCACTGTTCGGGAGAGATAGGAGGGATGGGGAAGAGAAATAACGATAACATCTTCGTCTAAAATAGTTCCGTCATCTAACTGAATGCCTTTAAGTGATCTGGTTTCAATCCCGTTTACTTTCATGGTATCTAAATCATAGCCACCTAATTGAGCAGCATTGAGTAGGCCATTTTTATAAGGTCCACCTTTGGTGAATACGGCTTTTTTAAGATAAGTTTGAAGATTATCTCTTAGAGTTTGTAAGGCCGCTTTTTGATCGCTGCTATTTCTATAGGTGAGTTTTCTACCCAGCACATCTTCATAAAGATCTCCCCCATCTTGAGCCACTAGGCTTGGAAAAGTATTATTTCCACCAGCGTACTCAGACTTTGTCAGGGGGACTTGAATTTTTGACATCAGCTTTTCGTAACGGCCATATACTTCTGCGCCTTTTGATTTGGCGTAAGTTGCGATGGCATCCCTCGCTGCTCCCCCAAAGAGAACCACTAGCTTTATACTCTTCTTATTATTTCTAATAATCCAATCGATAAGTCTATTTCTCCACTTCGTCACTGGAGACTGAAGAGAATTCGACATAAGCCATAAATCATTTCCCACTAAATTGGCGGATCTCACTGTTTGCTCACCGTCATCTTCATAAATATAGGGAGTGTTATAAATTCCGTACTGTCCTTTAATCGTAAAAGAATAGGCATTAATAAAAGCGGCTCCTTCATTCACACCAAAGTAATTGGCAAAGTCTTGGGCACGCCCTCCAAAGCCAGCAGTGGCAGGTCTCCCCGCAGCTTCCGCAATATGGGTTCCATCTTGACCGATAAAAAGAATTTTTACTTTATTTGCCTCTTGTCTCATTCTCCAAGGAATAGGCCCAAAGGCAGGTCTAAATTTTTGAGAACGTCCCATAATCTTATCTGAGATCTCGGGCATATTGGGAATGTCGGCGGTGATATCAAGTAGTTCACGGCCCATCATAGTGGTTAAATCAGGTCCAGCGTCATATGACCATTGAGGCATTTGCGCCAATGCCGAAGCTGAAATAAAGGCGCAAAATAGACTAAAGACTAAAACAAGATGGGCAAACATAAAAACCTCTAATAAATGATATGAATTCTTGCCCACACCATATTAGATATTCTTATTGATTTAAACACTAGATGCTTAAGCCTGTAATATCTTCAGTCTTAATTTACATTTAATGGTTTTTACCTTCCAAGCCTTATAGTTAAAGGGTTTGAATTGCGTGACACCGGCTTTTTGTTGCGATCAAGTCCTATCACTCGTACCTGATAAGTTCCCCAGCCTGGGAGTTGTCTTGCAGGTAAAAGCCTATATGTTCCACTAACGGTTTGATGCACTTGATGCCAAAGACCATTCACACGATCTAGCTCCTGGGAGTTGGGATTAGAGAAGGTCTGATTGGGCTTGGAGACTTCTATGGCAATCATTGCGACTCCTGGAAAACCGCTCACATCCGTCATAATAGGGATGATTTGGTTAGGGTTTTGGGATTGCACACTGGTCTGTCCATTCACCGTTGGAGTCTTAGCGATATTTCCTACAGGTGGATTAGGATTTGGATCAGTACCACCGGAAGTTGGTTTGTACCAACACAGAGGTCTCAGGCCTTCCTCAAACTTATCCACTCTATTACATGTTCCGGTATTTGGATTGTTCTGACCAATTTCTGTGTCTTCATCTACGGTACAGTTGGCCCCTTGAAAATAAGTATCCAAGCGACATTGAGGATGTGGATGAGACTCATAAGTCACTGGCACTTCACTGGTATCAGGAGTATCAAAACTCACTGGACCAGAATTACGTAAACTGGCCAGAACTTTTGCCGAGGCCATTCCGGCCATGGAAATTCTTTTACACATAGCTATCTCATTGGCGTTGCTAAACTGTTCTTCACATTCATTGGTCACCGTGGCGGGTACTCGCAGAGATTTAACAAAAGACTCATTATCTTCATCACGTAAAACTTTACGCATACATTTTGAAACCGCAAAATAATCTGACTGCCCTTCAGTAGATCCCCACTCCAGACCTGGCTGAGAAGTGTAACGAGGAAGTCCACCAATATGATGTCCCACTTCGTGACAAGCCACGAGCAGAAAAGAATCGATGGTTGTATCAGAATGTCTGGCCATTCCTCCATACATAGAGATGACATAATTGCTGCCTTCTCTTTTAGCAAAAGCATTCACATCTCCATTATTCCAAAGTCTTTCAATTTTAAGTCTTCCACCATATTGAGGAATGATTGAAGAGTAAACTTTGTTCACTTTATCCAGAACAGAGTTGAATTCTTGTTGAGTGATTCCACCTTCTAAAATAGATTTCGTAGAAAAAGGAGGGATCCACATTTTATTTTTGGGAAAATATCCATCCCCGTTACCTTGAATACAGGCAAAAGCGGGTAAATTAAGAGCAATGACCATCAGGCCAAAGAGTGTTTTTTTCATGCAGGACCTCTTTGGGTTATTAAGTGTATAAGAGGCTTATCGGGGCAGCGCCCAGTTGATGAAATTTAGGGGAAGTTAAATGTCTATGAGGAAAACTTTACCAGCCATGAGCGCTGGAAAGTACGATAAACAGGGGCTTAGAAGCATTGAATAAAGCCTGGACAACTATAGTTGATTAAAAAACTCATCGTATTGGGCGATGATATTTTCCCATTGATACTTCTCGAGCTCAACGCTCGGGATAGTGTGATCCGCTCTACTCTCAAGCCATTTTTTGAGTTTGGTATAAAATTCATCATCAGAATGAAAATAGATATGAGAGAGTTTTTGACTGTCAAAATGTTCAGGATAAGCATTTTTGTGAGGAAGCAAAAGTGAGGTATTACAAACCGCTGCTTCTAAAACACTTATCCCAAAAAAATCGTGATCTGAAGTGACGGGAAGCAGATCTGCTTTCCATAGCCAGCGAGCATAATCTTCAAAGCCACTCACCGCCCCCCATTGAACGATATGATTTTTGAGCTCTTTTTTTGCCTGAGCAAATATTGGCAGCGGCTCTCTTGGGGCTTTACCTAGCATACACAACTTAAAGTCATACCCTTCTCGAGAGAGACGCATCAGAGTTTTTAAAAACAACGTAGGTTTTTTATCTTTTTCCCAGCGATGATTCCAAAGCAGCAGAGGAGTTTTATTAACTGTCTCAAATTTGTGTTTGAGAAATTTATTAATCTCTATTCCAATGGGAAGGACATGGGCCTTGCCGCGAAGTTGTTTGATATCTTGTTCAGGAAGTTTTTCTCGCAATTTACGCGAGGTGGATTGAATGGTTTTTAAAAATAACTCTCGGTGATAGTGAGAATTAAAAACTATCATATCCGCACAAAAACTACTGAGAACATCAATCAGGCCAAAGACCATAATGTCTTCTTTGGTTTGCCCGGGATAGTTGAGTTGATTTTCATGAAAATAATGAACGAGTTTGGCCTTCCCAATATTTTTGCGATTCATCCCGGCCCAAGTGGCAAGATTCACCATATTCGTTGTCACAATAATGTCAAAGTTATGCACTTTAGGCAGACGATATTCAAAACCACTTTGCTGCACCCGCCACTTCCACCACACACCTTTCTTTTTCACCGCTTTAATATTGTGTTGGGAAAGACTCGTGAGCTTGTCTAGCCAATATTTATGGCTCCCCTGATAAAATGGCTCAATTACGAGAATATTCTTCATGAATGTTCAATATAACATTAGGATAATTTAGCTGTCTAAGCTAAAATTTATGCTATGTATTTAAAGCTTATATTTCTCATGTTCATCATGACAGTTCATGGACACTCACAAGAAGAAACACCTGATGAAATAAAATTAAAACATCCTGAGGGTTGTTTGCAGGCCTATAATTTCGCTGATTATCTTTATAAAGAAAAATGGCAAGAGCTTGCAAGTTTTATCAACTTCCCGCTCCAAAGAGAATTTCCACTCTCCCAAGTCACAAAAGAGCAATACTTAAAAAACCCAAAGCTTTTTTTTGATAGAGGGATAATTGAAAAACCAATTAATATAAAAAAGGTGGGGAGTAAAGGCTGTATGATTGCGCAAGGTCTCATCTGGTTCAATGTTGACCAACAAGAAGGTAAGTTAAAGCGTATAAACTATTTATCACAAGCGGCTAAAAATGAGATTGAAATTAAAAATCAACCTTATCTCAAAGATCTTCCATCAAAGTGGCAAGACGCTAAGATCGCTCTAACGTGTTCAACCACAAAAAGTACCTATAATGTTTTTAAAAAAAATAAAAGCAGAGAGTATATATTAGTCAAAAAAGTAAAAGATAAAGTCACTGATGTCGTGCCTGAGGGGCAGATGCGGGTTGAGGGCAGTTTAGGAGTCAAGTATTATCGCTTTACTCAAGATAAAACTACCCTCACTCTCTCAGAAAGTATGAGCCGAGGTGGCTATACCATCGAAGCTAAAAAAGGTGAGCAGGTGCTCTACGTCCCTTGTAGCTAATTATTTATGCAAGTGAGTAGGTCCTGCTGCTGTAGGAGTTGGCACACTGTCAGACGCTGTCTTTCTAGAGTTTGTCGTACAACTTACCATCACCATTAAAACTGAGATTAATAATAAAGTTTTCATGTATCCCTCTCTTTTTCCTACTGATGTAGTAGGCTTATCGACTATCATTATCTCAAGCTTAATAACTCAATGCAAAGATAGTAAAACTTGCTGGGGACAAAACGCTCCGAACGGTGTCAGAGTGCCTATTTACCGGATTTCTTCTTTTTCTGTTTCTCAAGTTCTTTATTCATATTTTCTTGGTACTGTTTTAAGATTTCAGGATCTATATCACTGGGCTTAAACTTCTTGATAGATTTTCTCGAGTTTTTAAATTGCTCACATTCATGTTTCCCACCATCACTTTCCACAGGAACATTTTTACGCCCCTCTTTCATCCAAGTCACTTCGGTTCCACAAAATTTACAAATCGCCATAAAAATCCTTTTTTATTATTGTAGGCAAATCTCCCAAATTTACTAGGGATAGAAAAATATCCTTGGTTGAAAAACCACTCTCCCCCTTTTCATATCCCTAGCTGGATTTGGGCTGCAATTGTTTGCAAATATTCCGCTTCACTGCGAGATAGACCCCCTAATGATATTGCATCAAAAGGCGTGCTATCAGAGATCTCAGCATAAATAAGGGCGGCCATAAGATAGCTACCTTTCACAGAGGGAAGAACTCCTGCTGCTTGCCAAAGATCTGAGGGAATAAACTGAATATTCGTATCGCTATAAACATATTCAAATGCCTGAGCGCTCTTTACAACTTTACTTCCCGTATTCAGTGCCAGTGATTCATAACTAGCAACCAAGGCTTGGGTGTGCCCTGTAAAATCACATACAAGATTATTTTCCGGACAGACATTTCCATTGCCCTCTTTCCAACCGATATCTTGAAGAAACAAAACTTGAGTTCCAGGATAGTTCTTATAAATTTTATCCACCAAACTTTTGGCCATGGGAAGCTCATTGGCATTCACTGAATCTAGGTCATAAGACATACTATCATTTGAGTTAAGCAAGATCACATAATCCCATTCAAGATAATTGATTAACTCCTCCGTCAAAGGAAGTGAGTCATGCCCTTCAAAATCAAAGTCTCCCGCTATAGAGACAAAAACAGAGCTGGCCATGCCTTTACTGCATGAGATGTCCTTAAACATTTTTGGGAGATTATGCGTGGCCAGTGTTTCATTACCTATGAAAAGAATGTCGATTTTATTTTCATCTGGATTTTTACAGTCTTGCTCGTAGCTTCCGACTCCGCTACTGGTATCCACAAGAATATTACAACTACACACACACATGATCACGAACCCTAATATCATCGCTTTCATACTTGTGAGTATAGACTAAAAAAAAATTTAGAATACCTCTTAAAACAGCTTCATCATTCTAATAGCTTAGTCAAAAAAACTGCCGAGAAATGGAGTCATAAGGCTTTTACGATGATCGAATAGTGGGTTGAATTGTGGGCAGGTGGTTAATGCTCATCAGGACAATAGTCTTCCCAATATCTGATTTTTTTACCACTCAATATTTCCAGGTTATTTATAGCTGTATACTTAGAGACATCTTCGGAGAGTTTTAGCTCTACTAGCTTAGAAAATGAGTTTTGGTTTTCGTATTCTTTCTTATCTAATTTCCACAGATAAGCTTTTATTGAATCAACAAAATCAGGCCTAGAGCCGTATTTACAGATCTGAGGTACATAAAACTCTATCTTACCCGCCTTCATTCTTTTGCTACGAAACTTAAAGTAATATTTATCTATATATTGCATAACTAATCCTGAAGTACCAACCCCTGGCAATATAACTCTTTCCTTATCGGTTTCAAGTGTTACAGGAGAGGCAATTGAATTGAGTTTAAACCACAACGTATCGATGTTTTTACTGGTGGTAGTTCTTATTTGATCGTAATCAAGCAACTTAAACTTTCCCCAACCATCTTTCACATCCAATAACTCATACAAATTAAATGAGTGGTCCCCCCCCCCTCCGCTAGTGTATTCTGAAAGGCTACCACACCCAAGAATCATAGCGTTGAAATTAGGTTTCCCCGGTTCAAGGTAAGAAACATTTGAACCAATCAGGCTACAGAGTCTATATTGAAGACCAACTTTTATACTTGTTTTTTTTTCGCTTGGTTTTCCATAGTGATAAGGGTGAACTTTTTTTAAAATGTAAGGGATTGATTTACTCTTATCTGACTTAATACCATTTATTGAATCCATACTCCCTTGATAGGTGACTAATTTATTTATACTTTTTCCGTTTTTATTTTTATGCTTTATTATATGCTTTAGCATTGAGCTTTCATTAACTGGGTCTACAAGATTAAAATACAAATTCTCTAGATATTTATATTTAAAAACATCATCTTCAAAAAAATCTTCAATTTTTGGGTTTTCGAAGTCAGGTTCTGCAGCAATAGAACTCACTCCAATCACAAGGTAAAAAAATAAACCTGAATATCTAAGATTGCTCATTAAAACCACTTTTATACACAAATCATTTGTTCAATAGATTAGATCCTAGGACAATACTCTTCCCAATCTCTGATTTTTTTACCACTCAATGTTTCGAGATTGTTTATAGCTATGTACTTAGAGACATCTTTGGAAAATTCAAGTTCTACCAGTTCGTAAATTGAAGCTCGGTTATCAAAACTTTTCTTGTCTATCTCCCACAAATGAACTCTTGATGGATCTAGAAAATCAGGCTTATAGTTTTTCTCACAGATTTGAGGAACATAAAACCTTACTCGTCCTGAACCATCTCTCTTTCTACCATGTACATAATAGTATTTATCTTTATATTGCATTACAACTTCAGTACTACCAACACCTGGCAATATAACTCTTTCTTTATCGGTTTCGAGTGTCACAGGAGAGGCAACAGAATTGAGTTTAAACCACAATGTATCTATGTCTTTGCTAGTAGTAGTTCTTATTTTATCGTAATCAAGCAACTTAAACTTGCCCCAACCATCTTTAACTTCTAACAATTCATATAAGTTAAATGAATATTCACTCCCTCCTCCGCTACTAAATTCTGAAAGGCTATTACATCCGAGAATCATTGCATTGAAGTTAGGTTTCCCCGGTTCAAGGTAAGCAACATTTGAACCAATCAAACTACAGAGTCTATATTGAAGACCAACTTTTATACTTGTTTTTTTTTCACTTGGCTTTCCATAGAAATAGGGATGAACCTTTTTTAAAATGTAAGGAAGTGATTCACTTTTATCTACATCCAAACCGTTTGCTGTACTCACAATACCCGCTGCAGAGACTAAGTAATTTAAACTTTTACCATTTTTTTCTTTATGCTTAAGCATTTTGGATAAAAGAGGTTTCTCATTACTCGGATTTGCAAAATAATTCGTCTTATTAATTATATATTGATACTTAAAAACATCACCTTCGAAAAAATCCTTTATTTTTGGATTTTCGTAGTCAGGTTCTGCAGCAATAGAACTCACTCCAATCACTAGGGAAAAAAATAAACCTGAATATCTAAAATTGCTCATTCCAAAACCTTTTAAAAATCAATTAATAATATAAATATTTATGTGAACCAATATCGACCCTTGCACCTGTTTCTTTATCCACCATATAATAGTAACGAGTTATATAAAATGTGTCACTTTGAAATAAGTAACTCCTTTCTCCTGAAGATATAGTATATGGCCCTCTAATACTACCTAAACCATAATTTTCTCCATCACATATCCATCCTAAAGAAATATCCAAAGGAAAATAAAACTCTTCGAGTGGAAACTCAGAGCTTTGTACATCATAGTAATTAGCAGTATTGTTTGTTAGATTAAAAGGCTCACAAACTGAACTATCAGATGTATCAACTACACTTCCAACCCAAGCTAGCATAATATCTTGAGTAAAACGATATTTCATATAGTAATAGGGACTTGCACTTATACCCGCCCTATAATCATAATCTGGGTTTTGAGTAAATTTTACTGTCGAGACATTATGTTTTTGCACACTTGTAGTGTTCACAAAAAAACTTCCTCATTTTTCACAACTTCAGACT
>CEQY01174238.1_pt1 | contig 11399 bp, 18 predicted proteins | sample 361391 | NCBI WGS metagenome assembly CEQY01 (sample SAMEA2621075, study PRJEB7988) | marine metagenome | isolation source: saline water (ENVO:00002010), including
GATCATAGCAAAATGAAGCATGGAAAAATGGACAAAATGAGCAAAAAAGGTGGTCGAAAAAGCTTAAGTGAAGGAACTAAAAAGTCAGTTGTTAATGCTCTCGAAGCAAATGAAGAATTGCATAACTCATTTTTTAAATATGATGGGAAGAAAGTAGAAGCTGCTGCAAAAAAACTAAAAAAGGCCATCGACGGTATTGAAGACTCTGAGGTATCAAAACTTCTAAAGTTCTCTAAAGCAAAGCTAGGCCAAATCAAAGCCTCAAATTCAAGAGATGATAATAATCAAAACTATCATTTAGTTTCTATGGCATTGATTCATGTAGTAAACACTTATGACGTTGGAGCAAAGTACAATGCTTATTCTTGTCCAATGGTGAAAAAGAAATGGGTCCAAAATAGTAAGAAAATGGCTAAGGTGCATAACCCATATGCTCCGAATATGCCTCACTGTGGCTCTAAGGACACAAATCACTAATTAGGAGGGTTTTATGAATCGAAGATTTATGTTCAAAAGCTTGGCTTTGTTATTCTTTACAGTTTTTGTTTCAACAGACATCTTTGCCAAGAATGATGTTAATAACTTTATTGAAGTGACTGAGAAGAACAAAGTCTGTATGGTCAATAACTTTTATAACCCAATGGCAGACTTCACTGAATTTAAAGTAAATGTTGAAAAAAAGAGTTACTATGGGTGCTGTGCCATGTGTAAGGATAAGTTGAAGATGAGTTCTAATCATCGAATGGCCACTGACCCTCTGACAAATGAAAAAATTAGTAAAGCTGACGCTTATATTGTTGCCGATAAAACAAATAAGGGCCGAACCTATTATTTTAAAAGCAAATCTAATTTTTTAAAGTGGACTAAACTTTAAACCTTAGCTTTAAGAGAGGTGGATTACACCTCTCTCCAAAAGCTGGATGATTTTGGATTTACGTCCTATATTTGCTGCAATATTTTTTGGTTACAACCTAAGCCAAAAGGATATAAAATAAGGTATGAGCGCAATTAAGATTTGTAAATTTATTTGGCTTTCTATTTTAGCAGTTTGTATTGTAATTAATCAGCCAAGTCTTTCTGTTGAAAAGAACGAAATTGACTCTCACCTTGATGAATACTCCCATTATAATGTAGCTCATCACGATAATATTGATGATGAGGCTCATACTCACTCACATAAACATAGTGAGGATGGTGACGAGCATGAGCACAACCATGAACACTCTAAGGTTACTCAATCAGAGATCAAGCTTTTGAATCATTCTCTAAAAGTCTTGTCCAAAGTTACTGTAATTGAGGTGAACCTAGGCTTTTCTGAGAAAAATTTAATCTCCAATCCTCATCCAAATAAAATCTATAGACCTCCGATATATATTTAGTTTTCAAAAGTATTTTAAAACTAAAAATTAGGAGGAACTATGTTTAAATTTTTATTAAGCATTCTTCCAGTATTCTATTCAGCAAATTCATTTGCTCATGGAATCAGTGAAGAAGCAAAGCGTGCCATGATTGAAGGAGGATATTTTAAATATATCGTCCTTGGTGCCGAACACATGATTACTGGATATGACCACTTACTTTTTCTATTTGGGGTTATATTCTTTTTAAAAACTTTTAAAGATATTGTTAAGTTTATAAGTATCTTTACTCTAGGCCACAGTATAACCCTTATCTTCGCAACATTTATGGGCATTACTGCTAATTACTGGCTTATAGATGCAGTCATTGCTATTTCTGTTATTTATAAGGGATTTGATAATAATAAAGGCTTCCAAGAGTATTTTGGGTTAAAGAAATCACCAAACTTACTTTGGATGGTCTTTGTTTTTGGATTGATTCATGGTTTTGGCCTTTCTACTCGTCTTCAGCAACTCCCATTAGGTGAAAAAGGTGGAGAAATGTTGATGAGAATTATCTCATTCAATATTGGAGTTGAGTTTGGTCAAATCGCAGGACTTGTAATAATGCTTTTTGTTATTACTCAAATGAGAAAGCATCATATGTTTGAAAGGCTTTCAAGAGTTTTTAACGATGGGATTATGCTAGCTGGATTCATGCTGCTTTTGATGCAATTGCATGGTTACCTTCACACTTCTAACCCCGATGAATTTGGATTTAGTGAAGATAATCATATCCATCATCACATGAAAATGGATCAACCAAAAATTGAAGAAATCAAACATGATAATTTATAGGAGAAGAGATATGAAACATTTATTATTAATTGGAGCTTTATTACTTTCTTTTTCAAGCTTTGCAGGCCCAGGTGGTGGTCATTCTCACGGTCATGGTCACTCACACTCTAAAAAATCTATTTCAAAAGAAAAAACAAGTGAAATCGGTCGATACCATGTAGAACGTCTTATAAAAGCTGGCAAGATTGATGCTTCTTGGAAAAGTTCTACTTTAGATAAGTCAGAGAAAAAGAAGTTTGGAAAAAAGACGGAATGGGTTGTTACTTTTGATAATGAAAAAGGTGTGAAAGGAAAAAAGCTTTATATCTTTTTAAAACTATCAGGTGAATTTGTAGCCGCAAATTTTACAGGAAAGTAATATGTGGTTAGCAATAGGTAAAACTATTGTCGCAACAGTGTTGATTAGTTTTGTTTCTTGGTTATCAGGAAAGAAGACAGGTTTGGCAGGGTTTCTTACGGCCCTGCCTCTTACAACGCTTCTTGCACTTGCTTTTTCTCATATGGAATGGGGAGATGCAAAGCAATCAGTCGAATATGCAAAAAGCGTATTTGTTGCGATACCTGTATCGTTACTATTCTTTATTCCATTCTTACTTGCTCAAAAGTTTAATCTTGGATTTTGGGCATGTTATTCAAGTGGCATAGTATTACTGGTCATTGGTTATTTTGTTCATGGTTTTTTAGTCAAAGTAGCATAGATCATTGAAAATTCAAAAATAGAAGAGTTGCTCCTTATCAATTTATGGAGTAACTCTTTACAATTTCAGCAATGCAATATAATATACTGGGGTATAGTATAATGAGGTGTCAAATGTCGCATGTATTTGAAGATAAGAAAAAAATCATTTCACGAATTAGACGTATTAAAGGCCAATTAGAAGCCGTTGAGCGAGGTTTAGACGAAGGAAAAGAATGCTTTGCTGTACTTCAAACTTTATCTGCATGTCGTGGAGGCTTAAATGGTTTAATGGGAGAACTCGTTGAAGGCCATATCAAAGAGCATGTGATGAAGAACCCAAATCAACCGAAATCATCTCAAGATAAATCAGCTCTTGATCTTATAAAGATTATGAAAACATATTGGAAGTAGAAATGTCACATTTATCTCATTCACACGATCACGATTATGTAATACAAGATAGCAAAATAGGTTCAAATGAAAAGAAAACTATTTTTGTTGTTGCCCTAACTTTTATCACAATGGTCGTTGAAGTTTCCTATGGCTATATAACAGGTTCAATGGCATTGCTTGCAGATGGATGGCACATGGCAAGTCATGTTGGTGCATTGAGTATTTCTGTAATCGCCTATAAGCTTGCACGATCAAAACGCTTAAACAAAAAGTTTACTTTTGGAGCTGGAAAGTTTATTCCCCTTGGAGGTTATACCAGTGCCTTAATGTTGGGGCTGGTCGCTTTATTTATGGGAGTTGAATCTTTTGAGCGTTTTTTTAATCCCACTAATATAAACTTTTCTACGGCAATTATCGTTTCAATTGTAGGCCTTATTGTTAACTTACTAAGTGCGCTTTTACTATGGGATTCACATGATCATCATCACCATGATCACGATCATTCTCATGACCATGTTCACGACCATAACCATAAAAGTGCCTTGATTCATGTCATAGCGGACGCATTTACATCCGTTCTAGCAATTGTAGCTTTATTGGCAGGAAAATATTTTGGATGGTACTGGGCAGACCCCATGATGGGTATTGTTGGTTCTATTGTCATTCTTAAATGGGCTTACGGTTTATGTAAGGCAACAGTTTGGGAATTACTAGATGGAAACTCAAAGCTAATTAAAGAAGATCAAATCAGAACGCTATTTGACGATGAGTCAGATGTTGAAATTACTGATTTACATATCTGGAGAATTGCACCAAACGCTCATGCTTGCGAAGTAATGGTATATAACAACAATCCCAAAGGCACAGAGTTTTATAGAAAAAAGATTCAGTCAAACTTTGATATTCAGCACTTAATTATTGAAGAAAGGTGTTGTATTCACTAAAAAATTATTTCTTTTTACCTAAAGTCGGTGGCTCCCAGGGAAAGTTATCAACTCCATCATATGAATAGTTTTTTTCTTCAATATCATAAGGATTATTTGCACTAAGATGGTCTGAATCATCATTAATGAGAACAGTTTCATCATCCCAAAGTAGCGTTAAAACCTGCCCAAAGGAGTTAATTGGTAAACTCCACTCATATAGCTCTGAATCTTTAGTTACATTTCTTCCAGAAATCCAAATGTCAGCAGGAACTATATTAAAGTCTTGTGGTACATCCAATTCTTTTGCTGATTTATACGCGAATGAATCTGTAGATAAGATTCGAGAATCTTTCATTTGTAAGCTATATCGAAATTCTTTTGAAGGGCGATAAAATTGAATCATGTTATTTTTTGAAACAATTAAACAACAAGGTATATTTGCCAGGCTCATGTACTTAAATGCTGAAGACATAAGCGATACTTCAAAGCTATTTGAAACATTAATTATTGAATCCCACGAAGGTTCTTCATAATTATATAGAAATTTAACAAGTGATTTAGGTATCAGAAGCTCGCTCGCGAACTGATCTGCTCGTAGCTCAATGTTATCGTTTCTATTGAAGCCCTCAATCATCTTACTACTACATCTAAAAGATTTAGGTTTGCCATAATCAACGTCAAGATTGAAATGGCCAAGTTCGTGGGATACAGAAAATTTCTTTCTTGGAAAATAGCTTTGTTTTGAATTAAGACCAATGGAAGCATTTTTTCCATCAAAAAGAAGGATACCATCCAAACCATCAAAGGAGTTTTCAAAAATTGGGATTTCAAGCGATCGGCAAATTTCAAAAGGATCAATTGGATAAGAATTGATCCCCAGCTCTTCTAAAAAGTTTGCCGCGCACGTTTCTGCTTCAGTCATCTGATTTTGATCTTTCCTTTAAGATGTCCATTTGAGCTTTAAGGATTTCTCTATCTTTATCTGTTAGTTCACTAAAGCCTCTATAGAACTCTTGCCATTCATTTTGCACTTTTACTTCGTTCTCTTCATCACTTTCGCCAACAAGGTAGTCTATTGAGACATCGAGAACATTGGCCAGTTTGCGCAGAATAGGCATGTTTGGTTTTCTACTGCCTTTCTCAAACTGATTGACTGCCGCCGGTGTTATCTCGGCATTTCTGGCCAATTCAGCTTGTGACCAGCCTTTTTTATCCCTAGATTGCTTAATTCTTAGACTGAAAACGTCAGAATCACTCACTTTTCCTCCTTTAATACAGACCTATTTTCAATAAGATAGACTCAAAAATAGCATCTGGCTATAACAAAATGATAATTTTATCTTATCATAGGGTTGACTTTAGTTAAAGTGTTATCATATTGTTAATGTAGGCATTCCATTGTGTTAACAATGGAGTTTGGGTTAAGGAGAAAAAGTTGAGTATAGAAAAAGAAAACCAGACGTTTAATATTCTCGCCATTGATGGCGGCGGAATTAGAGGTATCGTTCCGGCGCATATCCTTAATTCCATTGTTGGAAAGCTTAACATAAACCTCAATGATAATTTCCAAATGTTAGCAGGAACAAGCACTGGCTCAATAATTGTAGCTGGTTTGGCCTGTGGAGTTTCTATAGAAAACATAGTTAACCTCTACAAAAGCTTAGGTGAGAAAATTTTTGTTAAAAATGAATCCTATTGGCCAAAGAATATTAAGCCTGCTTTCCATAGTCTTTATAACAATACGAACTTAAAGAAAATTTTAAAAGAAACTTTTGGGGATATAAAACTTGGCGACATAAAAAAGCCGTTACTAATTCCATCAACAGATATTGGTAACGGTGGAGTTCATGTATTTAAATCAAATTATTGTAAGCATTTCACTCGCGATATGGACGTACTTGTTTGTGATGCTGTTTTGGCTTCTTGTAGTGCTCCAACTTTTTTTGATCCGACAAGTGTTGGTGAATATGCATTAGCCGATGGCGGCCTTTGGGCCAATAACCCTTCTTTAGCTGCCTTCATTGATGCTCAACGAAGATTAAATATTCCTGCTGATAGGATAAAAATCCTTTCGGTTGGAACAGGTCATGCGAAGTCATTTTATGGTACAGACCTAGAGAAAAAATGGGGATTGCTTAATGGGTGGCAAAGGCAGGAGTTTATAAGCTTCATTTTATCTCTTCAGTCGCAATCAACTCATAACTATTTGCAGCTAATCATGAAAGAAGATCAGCTTTTAAGATTAAATTTTGAATCTGACTTACCCTTGCCATTAGATGACTACACGGCAGCTAACGACCTCTTTTCGAGGGCGGATAAACTTTTTACTTATGAAACAGAAAATATAAAAGCATTTTTTAATTGCTAGTTTGACGGAGAACTTTATGAACACAGATGACAAAAAGAAATTTATTATAGAAAAACTAATTGGGGAACTAGACTTACCCCAAGGAGCTTATGAAAAAGCAATCAAGCGCTATGAAGACTTGGGAGATTGGTTAAGTAGAGATGATTCGTCTTTAAAAGACTATGAACCTCATATTTTCGCACAAGGATCATTCAGGCTAGGCACGGCCACAAAACCCTTAACAGGAGAAGATGAATACGATCTTGATCTTGCCTGTAAGTTAAAAGACGGAATTGAAAAAAGGACACATTCTCAGAAAGACCTTAAAGAGATGGTTGGGAAAGAACTTGAACTATATAGAGGTGCGAGAGGTATAAAGGAGAAAGTAAAAGAAAAACACCGATGTTGGAGATTAGAGTATCAAGATGATCTAAGTTTTCACATGGATATTGTTCCTTGTATTCCAGAAAGTGGAAAAAGAAGACAAGATATTTTTGAATCCTTAACAAAATCAGGAGCTGATGAAGCTATCGCAAAAAGCGTATCAGAGTTAACGGTAGTAATTACAGATGATCGAAACCATAATTACAGGTCTATTTCGGATGATTGGAATATTAGTAACCCTGAAGGTTACGCAAATTGGTTTGAAAGAACTATGAAGAAGGCCTTAAGGTTTGATTTAATGGAGAAGTCTGCTCAAGTTGACGATGTCCCTTTGTTTCGCAGAAAAACACCATTGCAAAGAGTTATTCAATTACTTAAAAAACATAGAGACATCATGTTTGCAGAAGATGAAGATTCAAAGCCTATTTCGATCATCTTAACGACACTTGCAGCGAAAGCATACTCTGGTGAACAAGATATGCATTTAGCACTAACAAATATTCTCGAAAATATGGGGAGGTTGGTTAACTCTATAACTCCAAGAGTCCCTAACCCTGTCGATCCGGGAGAAGACTTTGCTGATAGATGGTCTATGCCTAAATATAGTCACCTTAAACTTGAAGATAATTTTTGGTCTTGGCTAGAGCAGGCCAAGAATGATCTTTCATTAATAGAAAACTCAATTCAGCCAGGTTTTATATCAAAACAAGCTTCGGCAAAATTTGGAATTAGACTAGATGAAGAAGTATTAGCAAAAGGACTTGGCGTAGTGAGTTCTCCTTCGATTACCTCAACTCCAAAAAGGCATGAGGTTAACGATGAGAATAAGCCTTGGAGATCAGAAAAATAATGATTATTAGTAAGGGCGATTTAAGGAAATTTTTAAACGATTATCCTTTTATGGCCCTTAGGCCGACTAAGGGAAATCATTTAGTTTTTAGAGGAGATTTTCAGTTTATTGCAAAATCCAAAAATGGCCCTGAAATAAAAGACAGCTTTGAAGTTAAAATTGAAATCCCAAATGGCTTTCCCAAAAAAATTCCTAAAGTATGGGAGACTAATAATAAAATTCCAAGGACTGAGGAAGGTGAATTTCATATAAACCCTGATGATTCTCTTTGCTTAGGTTCACCACTAAGACTTCTTGATAAAATCAACCGTAAAGGAACACTTGTTGCCTTTATTGAATCATGCCTTGTTCCATTCTTGTATGCAGTTTCAATTAAACTTCAAAAAGGTGGTGACTTCTACATGGGAGAACTTGCACATGGATTGCCTGGAATTTTAGATGATTACAAAGAGCTATTTGGTATTGAGAGTAATGAAAACATTATTAAGACCTTAGAGTTGATAGGCACAAAAAAAAGAATCGCAAATAAGGCCCCATGCCCTTGTTCTTGCGGAAAGAGACTTGGAAAATGCAAACTTCGTTTTGTTACCAATCGTCTGCGAAAAACGACTTCAAGAAGTTGGTTCAAAAATCACGCTAAAAACCCTGCCATCATAAGCTAAATATTTTAACTTTTAAGAAATTTGCTGCAAATGATCTATTTTGTTAATTGAGTGTTACTAAATTCAAATCTTGTTTTATTCGTATTTTTTATTCTTACCATCTTAGGCTGCATTTATCGTCCGCTACGCTCGCTTAAAAATAAAGAAAAATCCCGGTTCCTCCTACGACCTGCCACCCATATTTTTCTTGATTTTCGCTCGACTGCGCTCCTCGTTTATTACGCCCTAAGAGGCAAATAAAAACTAACTAAAACAAGGAGAATTTATGAAAACTCAATCTGAAAACAAAAAAGTATTAAAATTTGCTGAGGCAAAAAACATCGTACTAAAAAATGACCACATTCTTATCTTTTTAAATGATGGTTCAGTGATTAGGAAACACGTTAACTTCTTTAAGCACATTCTTGGCGTTGATTACACACCAGTAACAAAAGAAGTGGCCCAATAGGGTCACTTTTCTTTTAACAAATACACAAGGAGCTAATTATGTGTTTAAAAAATATTGAATCTAATCTAAAAAGTATTGCGTATAAAAAATCTATTCCATTTTGTTATTCCTGCTACAAAGAAGCTCCATCGGGAGTTTGTAAAACCTGCCATAGTGACGATCTTATGAGACTAATTCCAGGTGTTGGCTGTGAATACGGTACTGAATGGGTTGTAGAAGAACTTCTCAAAGAAGACTTGGAAGCTGTAGATACAGAAGAAATCTTTGAGCAGATGATCGAAGAATGCTACGAGGAAACGACAAAAGTAGGATTCATGGAGTTTTCTACAGTAGAGCTTATGAAAAATAATGATCCTATATACTGGTCAATAGCCCAAAGTGAATATGTTGACGGGCTTGCACAAGATGAGCAATTAATCAGTTTTGATAATGGTTCAAATTACTATTGGATTCACGACCTAGAATCTTATATCGAAGAAAACCTAGAGGGAGCTGCCTAGGCTTCTTCTCTTGGTGGCTCATTATAACCATTTGAAATGACTGGTTTTTATTTTTCTTTACTCCGTAGTGTACTACGGGGTTTATAATAGGTCTTATGAAAGAAGAATATACAATTGGAAAACTAGCGAAAGAGTCAGGTGTCACAGTTGAGACTGTGCGGTTTTATGAACAGAAAGGCTTGATAAAGCAGCCTTCTTCTAAGTCGGGATATAGAAAATATCCTTATGACGATATTATTAAGATCAAGTTTATAAAGAGCACACAAGAACTAGGCTTTACATTAAATGAGGCAAAAGAACTATTAGAGTTACGAGTAAAATCAAATGCTAAGTGTGGACAAGTTAAAATAAAAGCGGAATCAAAGCTTAAGGAAGTTGAGAAAAAAATAAAGGATTTGAATAAAATGAAGCGTTCATTGAAGAAAATGATTGGGGCTTGTTCAAATAATGAAAAATCAACATCTGATTGCCCAATTTTAGAAAGTTTTGAGAGGGATTAAAAATGCTAAATGTAGAGTTTATCTTTGATAAAGATTGTCCGAACGTGAAGGAGACAAGAGCAAATTTATTGAAGGCCTTCTCTAGTGTTAAACTTTCTGCCAAATGGAAGGAATGGGATCGAAATTCAGGTAAGTCACCTGAGTATGCAAGGAAGCACGGATCACCAACAATATTGATTAATGGAAAAGATATAATGGGTGTTGAGCCTGTTGATGGAGCAAACTGTTGCAGGGTATATGAAGGAGCAGGTGTCCCATCTGTAAATTTAATTGCCTCAAAACTAACAAATTCTTGTAATGATTTGAAGGGCAGAAAGAATAAGCTATTTGGCTTTTTAGGAACTGCCTCAATTGGGCCGGGAGTCGGTGCCGCCTTTTTAGCAAAGGCTAGTTGCCCTCTTTGCTATCCCGCTATGGCAGGCTTTCTTTCAAGCATCGGATTAGGTTTTTTATTTAAGGGAACTTACTTTTATATTTTGATGTCTTTTTTTCTTGGAATTGCGTTGTTTGGCCTTGGATTTAAAGCTAAATCCAGAAGAGGATACGCCCCACTTTATCTTGGGATAGTTGGTTCTATAATTGCTTTGACATTTCATTATAGACAAAACGACTCCCTTTTTTATTTTGGAATAGGAATTTTATTTTTTGCTTCTATCTGGAACCTCATTCCAATGAAGCGAAACTGTACTAATTGTAATTAAAACCAGGAGGTTTATATGTCTAATATTGTAGAAATTTACAGTGCGGGATGCCCCGCTTGCGAAAGTACGATTAATCTCGTGAATGAGGTTGCGTGTGACAATTGTGAAATTAGCGTTCTTGATATGAATGATAAAAAGGTATCAATGAGGGCTAAAGAGCTTGGGATAGCCAGAGTTCCTGCTGTCGTTGTAAATGGCAAGCTCGCTGAATGTTGCCAAGTAAAAGGGCCAACCGCAGAAGGATTAAAAGCTGCTGGAATTGGTGGAAAATAGTTGCTTTCGGATAAATAAAAAAGTGCTGGAATTTCTATGATCCAGCACTTTTAGAAAACAGTCTCTACGCGACATCATCTTCTTCATTTTGAACAACTACAATTTTAGATTTCAATTTAAAAACTGAAAGATACTTGTCCAAAGTTTCAACCTTAAGGTTTCGCTTACCTTTAATAAACTGCGATATATTTTGAATTTGAATGCCTGAAAGCTCTGAAAATTCTTTGATTCCCATTTTTTCAATAGTGTATCTAAGAGCATCTTCGACACTTTCACCAAAATGCTCAATAGAGGTAACAAGCGTTTCTCTGGCATAATCCAAATCCTGCATTTGTTCTGCTACATATTTGTCGAATGATTCACTTCTTCTGGGCATAATCCCTCCAATATTCTTTAGCTTTCTTTATGTCAGAGTTTTGAGATTTTTTGTCGCCACCTATGAGGAGGAGAATGATTTTTTCTCCATCCTCGGCGAAATATACCCTCAACCCTGGGCCATAAAAAATTTTAATCTCGTACACACCATCTTTTAGGGGTTTGA
>CEQY01201657.1_pt1 | contig 11399 bp, 12 predicted proteins | sample 361391 | NCBI WGS metagenome assembly CEQY01 (sample SAMEA2621075, study PRJEB7988) | marine metagenome | isolation source: saline water (ENVO:00002010), including
GCTACTGGTGAAAAAATCAAAATCAAAGCTAAGACTCTTCCTAAGTTTCGTCCAGGAAAAGCTTGGAAAGAAATGTTCTAATTTCCCTTTGGGATATAAGAATAACAGGGAGGTCTTGATGACCTCCCTTTTTTTTAAGTTATTATGACAACAATAGATAAAATTTTTTTCTTTGCAGTTTTTGCTCAGGCTCTCTTTCCACTAGTCATGCTAGTTAAATTGTTTCTCCGTCGTAGAACGGCTGTTATAAAAAGGGAAGTCTCATTTAAGTACTTTAGAAGTTACCAGGGTCGTGATTCCCTTCCAGAGCATCTCATTGTCCATGAGAGGCATTACTCAAACCTTTTTGAGATGCCGGTATACTTTATAGGTTTTGGAGTGCTCGTTCTCGCTCTAGATCAGGTAGATCAAGTTTTAGTGGCCCTTGCCTGGGTCTATGTTCTCTTGCGCCTGGGGCATTCAATGATCCACCTGGGGAGCAATAATATTAATCACAGGGCCATAATGTTTGGCGGCTCATGTTTAGTTCTTTTGATGTGTTGGTTCTATTTAGCCGGCAAAATATTCCTCTTATAGTTAATCCGAGTAAAGGACTCTGTCAGCCTTTTGACGATTTTGCCCATTTTTGAGGCAAAAATTACCAAGTGTCATTATGCTCTCTTGCTTTCAATGTCTGGGAGCGCTATAATTTTGACATAAACCTCTGGAAAGGATTTCCAGCAGGGGCCTATAACAGGAGTGAGTCATGGCCGACGAAGATAACCAAGACACAGGTGCAGAAGAAGTAGCAAAGCCTGCTAAAGCTGCTAGTCAAAAAAACCCTTTAGTCGCATTGCTTTTAATTTTAAACCTAGCGGGATTGGGAACTGTAGCGTTTTTCCAATATCGGTTTATGGAGATGGAAGCTAAAAGACCAGACCTCACAAAGCTTTTAAAAGAAATGGGTCAAGATCCAGAGCTAATGGCTGAGTCTGGGGGACCAGTTCCTGTTCAAAAAGAAACATTGGTTGATCTTGCTTCATTCACAGTGAACTTAGCTCAGGGTGACGGACCAAGAAGATACGTAAGGCTTAAAGCAGTCTTAAAGTTAGATGAAAAATCTGAAGTCTCAGAGGTGGAGGCGCGTAAGCCTCAAATTAGAGACACGATTATAAGTATCCTAAACAGTAAAAGACCCGAGGATATCTTAAAGAAAGACGGGAAGCTCTATCTTAAGCAAGAGATTAAATCAGCGATTAACTCTTTTCTTATAGATGGAAAAATTGAAGACGTATTTTATGTTGGTTTTCAGATAAACTAACGCTCTTAAATAGGATGTTTAAGAGCCTAACAGTTCCAGGAGGGAACAGACTATGGCACAAGTTTTAAGTCAAGACGAAGTTGATGCACTATTAAGCGCGGTTAATGATGATGCCGATGTAGATGTAGATAATGATCTTGATGATGATTTTGATGATGATGAGTCGGAGAATATTCAGCCTTATGATCTGACCAATCAAGATAGAGTTATCCGTGGGCGAATGCCTATTCTGGAAATCATCTATGAAAGATTCATAAGGCAATTTCGAGTTTCTTTATCAAATAGTCTTCGTAAGATCTCTACCATCTCAATGATCTCTACTGACCTTCTAAAATTTGGAGAGTTCGTTAATACACTTCCTATTCCAAGTTGTATGTCGATCATGAGGTTCAATGAATTAAGAGGTCCTGCTCTTTTAGTTTTTGAATCAAAACTAGCTTACGCTATCATCGATTCCTATTTTGGTGGAACAGATAGACCCTTTACAAAAATTGAAGGAAAAGAGTTTACTTCGATCGAGCTTTCTTTCATGAAAAGAGTTATGGATATGGCAATCACAGACCTCGAAGAAGCCTGGCAGCCTGTACATAAAATTGATGCTCAATATGTAAGAACTGAAATCAACCCTCAATTTGTAGGTGTAGTTCCTCCAAGTGATGTTATTATTACGACGACATTTGAGGTTGAATTTGAATCAGCTTCTGGAACTATTATGGTGGTTATCCCTTATTCGACCATTGAACCAATTAAACAAAAATTAAGTTCAAGTTACCAATCAGAAAATGATGTGGTGGATAGCCTTTGGACTCAGGCCATGCATGATCATGTCAATGCTTCTGAAGCCACCGCAATTGTTAAACTTGGGGACACTCAAATGACTGTGGGGGACCTCGTGGGACTTCAACCGGGAGATATCATCCCCCTAAGCCAAGAAGTTTCTGGAGAGCTTTTCATAGAGGTTGAAGGTGTAAAAAAACTTCAATGTTTAGCAGGGGAATATAAAGGTAATAAAGCCGTTCAAATAACTAAACGATTACAAGATCTATAAGAGGAAAAAATCATGGAAGAGAACACAGAAAACAACGTGACAGACATCAATCAAGAGCAAAAAGATGCCATTTCAAATCTCGCTGATCAAATTAAAACAGGTGACGAAGCTCTTAATAAACTTAAAGTTCAGAACCTAGATTTTATTCTAGATATTCCCTTGAAAGTAAGCGTGGAGCTTGGAAGAGCTCAAGTTGTTATAAAAGATCTTCTTCAACTTGGACAAGGTTCTGTTTTAGAACTCGACAAGCTTGCGGGTGAACCTCTGGAAGTCTTGGTTAACGGAAAACTTGTCGCAAGAGGTGAAGTTGTCGTTGTGAACGAAAAATTTGGTGTACGTCTAACAGATATCATCAGTCCATTAGAGAGAATTGAAACCTTAAAATAGGTGAGGATTTTATGAAGTATATTGTTTTACTTTCACTTTTAGTACAGTCGGCGATAGCTGGTGTGACTTTGACCAAGCTAGACTTTAACAAGACTGACTCTCAGGGAAAAATCACAGTTAAATTTGATGGAGTGATGAGAGGAATTCCTGAGTTAAAAGTAATGGGAGAGGCAGTACAAGTGGTCATCCCAGATTCAAAAGTAAAACAGAATATGGAAAAGTCTGTGAGCTTTTCTTCAGGACTTAAAGATACCCAAATTAGAGCCTATCAAACTACTGCGACTCAAACTAAGATTAAAGCTTTACTTCCCTTCAATATTGAAAAGAAAAGCGATCTTGTCACTCTGAAATTAGAAAACAACCATATTGAACTGACTTTTCCTAGAGTTAAAAAAGCTGTTAAAAAGGTAGCGCAGCGAGGATCTATTCTACCCAAAAAGAAAACGAAAGTTAAAAAAGAGTTTTTGAACAAAGACTACTTAGATAGCCTTCTAGATATTGAGAAAAAAGATGAGGTTGCAGCCCAACCTAAAATTATTAAGCCTACTGTTGCCAAAAAAGATTCGGAACAAAAGTCTGAGGCTAAATTATCCACTACTGATGCAGTTCAGACCACTCAGGCTGCCAACCAAAATATCGGCTCAAGTGATTTCTCGCTAGTGAAGTATGGCGGGAAATTTGTCGCTTTCCTGGGACTTGTCCTTATGCTCTTTTATGGTGTGATTAGTCTCATGAAAAAGGGGTTTATTAAAAAAGGGAAGCTTGGCTTTTTGGGGAGTACCGATAAGATTATGGTGCTTAACCAACATTATTTAGCTCCTAAGAGAAGTCTTATGATGATTAAAGCTCATAATCAGGTTTTTCTTGTGAGTAATACTGAAGCTGGGATTCATCCGATTTCGGAAATTCGAGATGTCGCAGGTCTCATTAAAGATGAAGAGAAAACTCTCGTAGGAACGAACTTTGATGCAAAATTAGATTTTGCTGAAGCTGACCCTATTAACGATGCAAAAATTAAAATAAAAGAAGATATATCTGAGTCTAATAAAGAGTCTTCATTATCAAGTTATAACGAAATTAAAGAAAAGATTAAATTTTCAGATCAAATAAAAGAGAAAGTGAAGGGACTTAAGTCACTTCAATAGGATAGAGAATTGAAATTAACTAAACTTTTGATGACGACATTTTTAGGGGTACTTTCCACAGGCGCTTTTGCTCAAGCGGCAGGCTCAGGTGTAAATCTTCCTGGCCTAAGTGTTAATTTTGGTCAAGGAACAAATCTGGTCGATACCATGCAGGTTATGGTTCTCTTTACGGTTTTAACACTTGCTCCAGCAATTATTATTCTGTGTACATCTTTTACGAGAATTATTGTCGTTTTGGCTTTTGTCAGACAGGCGATAGGAACGCAAAGTATGCCTCCGAATCAACTTCTTATTGGTTTTGCCATGTTCTTATCTGTTTTTGTGATGATGCCAACAGGAAAAAATATATATGATAAAGCGGTAGATCCTTTAATGAATAAAGCCATCACGACCACTCAAGCTTTAGAGACTATCGAGGTTGAACTTCGAGGTTTTATGTCCAAGCAAGTAAGAAAGGCAGATATTGGACTTTTTTATGATGTGACTGGTACTACCGCTCCAAATGATATTAATGCTGTTCCCATTCATTTCTTAATTCCTGCTTTTATAATCTCAGAGTTAAAGACAGCCTTTCAGATAGGCTTTCTCTTATATATTCCCTTTCTCGTATTAGATATGGTTGTGGCCTCAGTTCTTATGGCGATGGGAATGATGATGTTACCTCCTGTTATTATATCGATGCCATTTAAGTTACTTCTTTTTGTACTTGTTGATGGATGGCAATTGGTGACAGGTTCAATACTTAGGTCGTTTAATTAGAAGGATAGATTATGGATAATGGATTTGTTGTAGAAGTTACCAATCAAGCAGTGAAAGTGGCCCTTATGCTTGCAGCTCCGATGTTGCTTGGGGCATTAGTCGTGGGTATTATGGTTTCACTTTTCCAAGCTGTCACTCAGATTAACGAGCAGACTCTATCTTTTATTCCTAAGATTTTAGTTATTGTTATGGCATTGGTATTTATGAGTCCATGGATGATGGAGACAATGACTTCTTTTACTCATGATCTTTATACGAATATTCCAAAAATGGTGATGCATCGATGATAAGCATTGGAATAAATGACTACCCAGCTTTCATCGCATTTTGGCTTGTGTTTACAAGATGGGCAGCTATTTTATTCCAACTTCCCATATTTGATAATACGGGAGTTCCCTTTCTAGTTAAATCACTTACAACCATGATCATTAGCTATGCATTTTTCCCAATGGTAGAGGGAGTGATGATCAAGCAGGTTTTAAGTGTTGGAGTTGAAAACTTTTGGTATTTGACAGCTTTTAATACGATTGTCGGTCTATTTATAGGATACCTTGTGAAAACAATCATGAGCCTATTTGTCGCCGCCGGTACGATAATGACTCAGCAAATTGGTTTTGCCTCAGTTACTTATTTTGATCCTACAGCTCAAGCGCAAATAGGTCCTTTTGAAAAAATCATTCAATGGACTATCTTGATTCTTATCTTATCTACAGGAGCACTTCTTCCTATGTTTAAGGGAGTACTAAATTCATTTTTTAGTATAAGCATGGATAGCCTTGGAAACTTCGCAAATATTCACGTGTTTTATCACAGCTTTTTCAAAGGTGTTTTTTCGGCGGCTTTTCTTCTCGCAACTCCTATTTTGTTTACGAATTTAATTTTGAATATGGTGATGGGGATCGTGGCACGGACTATCCCTCAGATGAATATATTAATGGTAAGTTTTGTCGTAAATATTGGAATTGGATTGACTGTATTCTATGCGATTTCTGAGGAATTTTTTACGGTGGCTTATAAAATGTACGTGGACCGATTAGGTGATTGGTTCCAATTTGTAATTTAGGGAAGTAAATGGCTGAAGACAGCGACAGTGGCGAAAAAACCGAAGAGCCTTCCCAGTATCGACTGGATGAGGCGAGAAGAAAAGGAGATGTAGCATCCTCTAAGGAGCTTAATTCTGTTTTAATTCTTTCAGGTGCTTTCTCTGTTTTGATTTTATCTAGTCTTTTCATCTTTGAGGTGATGTCGGATTATATAGCCTGGCTTTACGGACTTGAATTGGATAAAGTTTTTGAGAATAAAGATATTGGAAAAGAAATTTTAAGAGAAACTTTCTATGCTGCAGGTAAATGTATTGCTCCTGTATTTGGAACATCTTTTGTTCTTGGTTTGCTCTCTCAAGTGTCCCAAATAGGTTTTATTTATGCACCTGATGTTCTTCAAGTAAAATTTGATAAAATCAACCCAATCAATGGTGCCAAGAGATTATTTTCTAAAAAGTCCCTTGGCGAAGCAGCCAAGGGTGTTTTTAAATTCTCAGTGGTTCTCACTATTACCTATTTTATCATCACAGCAAATATCACGACTTTTACGGGCTTTTTGCACACAGAGGCAGCAGAAGCCTTCAGCTATGGAAAAATGTTTGCCTTTAGATTAGCAGGCTCTATTTTAATCGGTTTATTGGTTGTGGCTATCATGGACTTTTTCTGGGAAAAGTTCTTGTACAAAGAAAAACTGAAGATGACTAAGCAGCAGGTAAAAGAAGAGTCTAAGGAGAAAGACGGAAACCCTGAGGTTAAGCAGAGAATCCGCGCTATTCAACGAGAAATGTCTCAAAAGAGAATGATAGCGGAGATTCCGAATGCGGATGTAATTGTTACAAACCCCACCCATATTAGTATAGTTATCAGGTATGATAAGTTGACCATGGTTGCTCCCCAAGTCGTTGGGAAAGGGCAAGATCACCTGGCCATGAGAATTAGAGAAATTGCGAAAGAACATAATATACCCATCGTAGAAAATGTTCCACTCGCTCGAGCTCTCTATAAGACAGTAAAAGTAGGCGAAGGAGTTCCTCGTTCACTTTATAAAGCGGTAGCTGAAATTTTGGCTTTCGTTTATCGAATGAAAAGAAAACTAAAAGCATTGAGTTAAGGATGACGAATGTTTGGTAATTTTAAAGATTTTGCAAAAAGCCCTGACCTCTATATTGCGGTCACATTACTAGCGGTTTTAGCGGTTATGATTGTGCCTGTCCCTCCTGGGATGATGGACTTTTTAATCGCTATAAGTATAGCAGCTTCAGTAGTTATCCTTCTTCTTTCAATTTATATTAAAAAACCATTAGAGTTTTCGACCTTCCCATCAGTTCTTCTTGTTATTACTCTTTTTAGACTTTCACTCAATATTGCTTCTACGAAAAATATTCTAGGACGTGGAGCAAGTGATGGTTCAAGTGCTGCCGGAGAAATTATCCGAGCGTTTGGAGAATATATTGTCGGTGGTAATTATGCTGTCGGTATTATCATGTTTATCATCTTCGTTATCATTAACTTCATCGTTATTACGAAAGGTGCCGGTAGAGTAGCTGAAGTTGCTGCAAGATTCACATTAGATGCGATGCCTGGAAAGCAGATGGCCATTGATGCCGATCTGAATGCAGGTCTTATCGACGAAGCGACGGCAAAGAAAAGACGTGCGGAAGTTGCATCAGAAGCAGATTTTTACGGATCAATGGATGGTGCTAGTAAATTCGTTAAAGGGGATGCCATTGCAGGTATTCTTATTACAGCCATCAATATCATTGGTGGTATCGTCATCGGTGTGGCTCAATCTGGAATGGATTTTGGAGTAGCTGCAGAGACTTTTACCCTACTAACAGTGGGGGACGGACTCATTGCTCAAATACCCGCGATTATTATATCTACTGCCGCCGGTATTATTGCCACTCGAAATACAAGTGATGATGGTCTAAGTGAGCAGATAGGAAAACAATTTAGTATTAACCCCAAAGCTATTTATATTACAGCGGGTGTTATTTCTTCATTTGCCATTATCCCAGGTTTTCCTATTTTCCAATTTTTATTAGTTGGTGGTGGGCTTGCTTATGCGGCTTATCGAATGGAGAAATCAAAAGAGGCAACTGTTCTTAAAGAGAAACAAGATAAGATTGAGGAGAAAAAATCTAATGAGGACAATCTTGAAGATCTACTTGGACTTGAACTCATTGAACTTGAAGTTGGGTACGGACTAGTCAATATTGTTGATACTGAACAAGACGGAGACCTTCTTGAGAGAATCAGTCATATCAGAAAGCAGTTTGTTTCCGATTGGGGACTTATTATTCCGAGTATAAGCATTAAAGATAATTTAGAGTTAAAGCCTGGCGGATACAGTATTCGTATTAAAGGGATCAAAGTCGCTGAGGCAGACCTAATGCCTGATCATTTCTTAGCGATGGATCCAGGAACTGTTATTGAACAAATTGATGGAATTGAAGCAAGAGAGCCAGTATTTGGGCTGGATGCAGTTTGGATTAATGAAGAACTACGCGAAGATGCTCAATATAACGGCTATACTGTAGTTGATCTATCAACTGTCATCGCGACTCATATTACAGAAATCTTAAAGTCTAATCTTCACGAGATGTTTGGCAGGCAAGAGTTGGTGGGAATTCTTGACTCCTTTAAGCAGGATTACCCTAAAATTGTTGATGATCTCGTTCCTGAAATAATGACCCTTGGCAGTGTGTTGAAAGTCCTGCAAAATTTACTTAGAGAGGGTGTTCCCATAAGAGATATGCGTACAATTCTTGAATCATTAGCTGAGCATGGTACAATGATAAAGGATGCAGATACGCTGACGGAATTAGCGAGAGAAAGCTTGTACAGGACGATTACGGAAAAAGTTAAAAGTGACCAAGGTGATATTCCACTTTTCACATTAGACCGTGGTATTGAGGAATCTCTTGCTCAAAATATTATCCAAACAGAGAAAGGTCAGGAACTTTCTCTCGATCCAAAAGTAACGCAAACCATTCTAGCAAGCTTGAATGAAAGAATCGAAGAGGCAACAGAGATGGGAGAGAAGATGATTGTTCTTTGCTCTCCAGTTGTTCGAAGACACTTTAAGCGATTAACAGAAAAGTTCATTCCGAATCTCATTGTTGTGAGCCACAATGAACTTAGCCCAGAAGTAAATATTAGATCCCTTGGCACGGTGAGGATGTAACGTATGTTTGTAAGAAAGTTCGAAGGAGACACTTTAGACGAAACCTTAAAGGCGGTTAAAAGGGAATTAGGCCCAGATGCTATTATCCTTAAAACGGTGACTAACAAAGGTTTAAAAGGTGCTTTTAAGAAAAAGAGAATCGAAATAACGGCGGCTATTTCCGAGCAAAACTATACCAAGAAAGCGAAGGTTGATCGCGTCCTTTCGGATGATCAAAGAGAAAATTTTTATCAAAGCCCGGCTGAAGAAGTGAATCGCGCTATCAATAATTATAATGAGACTCCTCAAACTGCAAGAGGTGGTTATGGGAGCCTAGGTCTCAATAAAGTTGTGAATACAGTTTCTCAAGCTTCTAAAAAAATACAAAACTCGTTGGATGATTTTCTAACCACACCAGAAGAGGAAGAAGAAACAACAGCAAGCCCAAGAGTGCGGGGAAGTTTCGATCAATTTATAAGTGAATCATCTCCTCAGCTAACTAAGACACAATCTTCCTCTCCCGTATATGAGGCCACAAGCGAAAATTATCCTACTCAGGATGAAGGAATTCAACGTGAGTTGGAGATGGAAAAAAGAAGAGTCAATGAAGTCTCTGCCACATTGGGTGGAGAAATAAAAAGTCAAAAACATCAAATAGAATTATTAGAAAAGAAACTCTTTGAACTTACTGAAAGACTTTCTGAGGCCCAAGGTGGAAAGTATGAAGAGCCGCAAGGGCTAAGAGAGTTAAGAACCACTCTTCGGTCTTTAGAGTTGGAAGAAAATATAGTTCAAAAAATTGTTAAGAAAGCTAATTTTGAACTTACCCCAGAAGATCTTTCGGATTCAGACTCTATTTATGAATTTGCCCTGAGAGAATTAAATGAACTTGTTCATGTGGGAATGCCCTATTTTTCTAGGTCAGAAGCCAAGCAACCTGTGACGGCGCTCATTTCAGAAAGTACTTGTGGTCAAGCTAGTATGGCGCTTAAGCTTGCTGTGCTTCAGGACAATGTTCAAATCATTCGTTTTAGACAGAGAGAAATTGACCAAGGTAAATCAGATTTTACTTCGAGAATATTTAAATTAAAGATATCAGAAGTAAGCTCTTTGTCCCACTTAATGGCTGAAGCAAGAAAGGCTAGAGAAGAGGGAAAAACTCTTCTTTTAGATTTAAGATTAGATTTTAAAGAAGAAAATGAGACGAAAAAGTTTATTGAGACTTTAAGAAGATCATTTGATCAAATCGAATTTATAGTCACTTTGTCAGCAATCCATTCGGAAATTTACAACCGCAAAATTCTTTCCAAGTATAAGAGTTTTGTAAATGGTGCTACAATTACACATATTGATCAGTGTTTGAGTTTTGGAGCTCTTTTTAACGCTCATAATGCTTACAATGAAGTGCCTTTGATGTTTTATAGCACAGGGGCAATAGTTCCGGACGATATAGAATCGGCCACAGCAGAGAGATTACTAGCTGGAATGTTTCAGTTATAAATAATTTGACCGGCCCGACAGGATGTTGAGCCGTAGTAGGACAGGAAGTTTATGGACAGAACTAGTGAATGGTTGAGCACGTTCAACTCGCGAAATGAGATCAGCAGTCAAATTTTAGATTCCACAAAGTCAGAGACCCAAATTATCTCTATTACCGGTGGTAAAGGGGGAGTAGGGAAGACTTCAATTTCATTAAAACTTGCCAGAGAATTAGTGGAAAAAGGAAGAAAAGTTCTTCTCATCGATAGTGATTACAATTTATCCAATACAGCTATCAAACTTGGACTTCCTCTTAACAATACTTTTTACTCCTTAGTTTCTGCTGAAAAGGTTTTTGAAGACTGTCTTTATAAAGATGGAAATTTTCATCTCCTATCTGCAAGTAATGGGTGCCTTGACCTTTTTGATGCGGATTTCAGTTTAGAGGAAATCGTCATAGACATCTTGAATGAGCACGCCAAAGAGTACGATTTTGTTTTAATTGATTGTCCGGCGGGATTGACCAAACAGTCCCTCACATTAAATGCTTATAGTGATAAGAGAGTGGTGGTTGTCACTCCCGACAAGTCTTCGATAACGGATTCCTATTCTTTGATAAAAGTTCTAAGCATGAAATACGGAATCAAAGAGAATCATTTATTAGTAAATATGGTCAGTCAAAAACAGCAATTTTCTAAAGTAGTTAAAACGCTGAGTGAAACAGTTGAGAATTATTTAGGCTGTAGAACTCATATATTAGGCGGTTTGAGACGTTTAAACGTGGCTGCAGGGCAATTTGATAGTGAGTTTTTAACTCCCGGCAAAAATAGCCTGCACCAAAATTTTCTTCAAGTGGTCGAGCGGTTGACCGAAAAAAAGAGTGTAAGGGCCATGCGCCGTGAACAGGAAGTTCATTAACCCTCATGCTTAAGGAGAAGCTCAATGTCATCACTCACCGCTAAATTAAAAAACCTTAAAGATTACAGATGTACCGTAGACCCAAAGGTGAAAGACGAAATCATCGTAGAATACGCTCCTCTTGTACGCTTTATTGCACAGAAAATAGCGGCTC
>CEQY01037498.1_pt1 | contig 11384 bp, 12 predicted proteins | sample 361391 | NCBI WGS metagenome assembly CEQY01 (sample SAMEA2621075, study PRJEB7988) | marine metagenome | isolation source: saline water (ENVO:00002010), including
CTCAAAGATGGTGGCGTGTTAAGTTATAGCGTTTGTACAGTGACGAACCAGGAAACAATTCACGTTGTGAGGTCATTAGAAAACCTTCACCCAAACCTCATTCCGAAAAAATTATTTCATGAGAGATGGCGAAAAATTGGCAATGGTTTGCAAATTCTACCTCAAGACTCAGGTACAGATGGAATGTCAATATTTCAATGGAAGTTAGCATTTTAGATTGAAAGAGATGTCGGGTCCGATCATCTGTAGAGTTGATATATGGGAAATAAAGCAAAGCTTTTTGCAAAAATCATAACAGTATCTGATGGTGTTTCAAATGGCCATCGTGAAGATGTCTCTGGCAAGAAAATACAGGAATTCCTAGAGGATTCTGATTGGGAGATTGTCTCACGATCAGTGATACCTGACGGCATGGAGAGCGTTTCAGAAGAGTTGGTAAAGGCAACTTCTAATTTTCATGGGCTAATAGTGACAACAGGGGGTACTGGTTTTGGCCCTAGAGACTTCACGCCAGAAGGAACGAAACTTGTACTTGAACGTGAGGCACCTGGAATAGCAGAAGCCATGAGGTTAATTAATCCGCTCGGCCGTTTATCTCGATTAGCGGCTGGAACCTTGAGCGACTCCCTTATTGTAAATTTACCTGGCTCAACTAAAGGAAGCATTGAGTGCTTGGAATCGGTACTTGATGTTCTCGGACATGCAGTTAAATTGCTTCAGGACAATAGTGACCCTCATCCAAATGCTGGACACCATCATGATTGAGAGGAAATTGGCCCTTGAAGAGCAAATGATGTCACGTGCTATTGATAATGCAGCTAAAGCTAGACCAAGATGTATGCCTAATCCTTGGGTCGGGGCGGTTCTAGTATCCCCAAACGGGCAAATGTTTGACGGGTTCACTCAAGAGTTTGGACTCGGACACGCAGAAACCGTTTGTCTTGATGAAGCAGGGGAGAAAGCGCAAGATGCGACACTCTACGTAACTTTGGAACCCTGTTCTCACATCGGCAAGACTGGGCCATGTGTAGAAAGAATTATTGAAAGCCGTGTTAGTCGTGTCGTTATAGGGATGAAAGATCCCGACAGTCATGTATCTGGAGAGGGGATTAAATCTTTACAAAAGGCTGGGATAGACGTGGTCGTAGGTGTATTGAAAGGACTTGTGGCACATCAACTGGCTCCGTATGTGCATCACAGGAAGACGGGCAGGCCTTATGTGGTTCTCAAGATAGCAACGACTTTAGATGGAAAGGTTGCCGCTCCTGATGGTTCTAGTCAGTGGATAACAGGGCCAGAGGCAAGAAGAGAAGGTCACAAGCTTAGGGCGTATTCGGATGCTATATGTGTTGGGAAAGGTACGATAATTTCCGATAACCCGAAATTAACTGTCAGAGACTGGGTGCCCGATGATGGCATTGTCCAAAACCTTAATCCAAGGCGCATAGTTCTAGGAAAGATTCCTGCTGAAGCTGCAGTTCACCCATGTTATGAATTCAGCGGAGATATCTTTGAATTGCTATCAGAACTTGGGGATGATGGAGTGCTCCAACTTCTAGTGGAAGGTGGCTCTTCAACTTATAAAGCTTTTCATGATTTAGGGTTGGCAAACGAGTACCAATTGTTCCTAGCTCCTGCATTTATGGGAGGTAGCGACGGAGTAAGTATCTTTTCCGGGGATAGCACTCAGACGATTAGCGATCTATGGAGAGGAAAAATACAAGACGTGGTTGAACTCGGAAAAGATATCAAAGTCACCCTAGTCCCAGAACATAATTAAATAGTGTTAGTGAACGACGTAAAGCCTGTACTGTTGTATGTATGTTGCGACTAGTAATCCCTAAAGGTTCTCTGGAAAAATCTACACTTGAGTTGTTATCCGATGCCGACCTGCCTGTTACCCGAGGTTCGGTTGTTGATTATAAAGGCAATATCGATGATCCAAGAATTGAATCTGTAAGAGTGTTACGACCTCAAGAAATAGGTTCGTACGTGTCGGATGGTCTTTTCGATATCGGCATAACAGGCAGGGATTGGATAGAGGAAACTGAAAGTAACGTGCAGACACTATGCGAACTGCATTACAGCAAGAACACAGCTAAGCCAGTGAACATAGTAGTCGCTGTGCCAGAGGATAGCCCTTGGACCACCATTGAAGACTTCCCCCAAGGAGTAAAAGTAAGCACCGAATATCCCCAATTAACAAAATCATATTTTGAGAGCAAAGGAATAGAGGCGAGTATTCAACTCTCATATGGTGCCACAGAGGCAAAAGCACCTGAAATCGTAGACGCTGTTGTGGACATAACAGAAACTGGGCGGGCGCTTCGAGCCGCTGGACTAAAAGTAATAGGAACAGTTCTGACAAGCTTCACCGAACTCATAGCTAACCCTGAAGCTTACGCTGACCCGGATAAGCGCAGAGCGATGGAGCAAATTCAGACGTTGCTTCAAGGAGTCTTAGAGGCACGTGGGCAAGTTATGGTCAAGATGAACGTATCAAAATCTAACCTTGATAAAGTCATTGACATTCTGCCATCGATGAAGGCCCCCACTGTCAATGAATTATTTGGTGGTCAAGGCTATGCAGTTGAGACTGTTGTCCCTAAGGACCAAATCAATATACTGATCCCTGAACTTAGAGGTTCAGGGGCATCTGATATTGTCGAAATACCAATTTCAAAAATCGTTCGCTAATCTCATCTAACGATGAGTTCCTTTTAACCCCGAAGCAATAATGGATCCATCCCTAACGGATCGCCTACTAATCGGATAATGGGGAATCTACGAGATGCTTCTTGAAGAACAAGTTTCCACCAAGGATTTGACTGTCTAGCAAAAATTTAGTATTTCTTCGATGATTTTTGGCCAATACTTTTCGGGTAGGTCATGACCCATCTCATCAAACGTAAGTAATTTGGCTTTGGGTATAGCTGAGGCCGTAGCTTCCCCACAATGTAAAGGAAGCAATGGATCCACCACGCCATGGATGATAAGCGAAGGGATAGACAATTTAGATAACTTCTCTGAACGGTCACCACTCACTCCTATGGCTCCTAACTGAAACCCGATGCCTTCTGGGTAAAAGCTCCGCTCATAACTCTTTTCCGCCATTTCTTGAGCGTACGATTCATTCCAAAGGGGCCCAGCAAGAACTTTGGATGCTGCAACATTTGCTTCTATGATTTGATCACGTTTGGTAAGTGGTTCCGACAGTAAGGCTGATAATGCCTCGTCAGTAGGGGTAAAGTCATTTGGATTTCCTGTAGCTGACATGATACTGGTAAGCGAACGAACCTTATGTGGGTGTTCAATGGCTATAGTTTGTGCAATCATCCCTCCCATGGACGCTCCCACGATGTGCGCAGATGGAATTTTCAAATAGTCCAGAAGCCCAACAGCATCGAGAGCCATCTCAGAAAGCGAGTAATTAGAGATAATGTCTTCGCCTAGCGTTGATCTAAGTAGAAGGTCAGCTCCATTTGGAGAACTGCCTTCAGTTTTTGAAGACAATCCGCAATCTCTATTATCAAATGAAACGACCCAGAATCCGCTCTGCTTTAGCTGATCAACGAATCTTTCAGGCCACCCTATGAGTTGAGCGCCCAAACCCATGACAAGAAGAAGCGGAATTCCATCTTCATTGCCAGTGTGTCGATAGCAGATTTGAATACCATTAACGGTCGCAAATTGATCCTGATCAGTCATTAATTCCACCTACTAAGATGTCTTGAGTTCTTACCCGCATCTTACGACTCTTCGCTTTGCATTTGGTTGCTGCTATCCGCCATCTGCACGTATGCCATTTGTATTTGTTGAAGCGCATCTTTAATCACGTTTTCATTCTCACCCAGTCTCCCAACTAAAGAAGCAACGATTCCAGACATTGCATCAATAGCTATTTTTGCTTCACTGAGATTGGGAACGTCGCTACTGAGGTGAATAGCAGCTAATTCATAGATTCCCATCACATGGTTGGCTATCACTTCTGCTGCTGGAGTTTGAGACAGCCTTTCTCTCGCTGCTGCCAGTTCTGCAGCCATAGCTCTAGCCTGTTCCTGTTGCTCAGGTGTTAAATCTTCAAAACCAGGGATTTCGTTTAGTTCATTTTCATCATCAACCCTGAGGTTTGGGTCTTCATTTGTTTCTTTATTAACTTCATGCTCTCCGCCTGGTGTCCATAAGCTCATATTGCTCCTTTAGTCTAATGATGACTTTATAGAGGTCTTTGTCATATCAGTCGCATTTTCCGGTATTCTGTTAATACCCATTAGAAATAGGGTATAGGAAGCGTTGTCGAGAGGCAGCCACCTTTCCACTTACGAGTGCGACAGGTGCAACATCAGGCTAAAAATAGTCAGGGTGCTGATTCCTCAGCGCCCTTTGTCTTTTGTAACACAAATTAAAGGAGAATCACTTGAATAGGAGTTTGTCATAGCTGGGAACGAAGAACCGCGTATCAATGAACAAATTCGGGCTAGTAAGGTCAGATTGGTATCACCCGAAGGTGAGCAAATAGGCATTACACCGTTAAATGAAGCTTTAGAACAAGCGTTAAATTTGGATTTGGATCTCGTTGAAGTCGCTGAAAATGCAAACCCGCCGGTCTGCAGGATTATGGACTACGGAAAATACAAGTATGAAGCCGCCCAACGAGCTAAAGACTCAAGAAAGAAAAGCACGAACATTGTTGTCAAGGAACTTAAATATCGTCCAAAGATTGCGAAAGGTGACTTTGATACCAAGACCAACAAAGTCAGGAAATTCTTGGAGGAAGGTCACAAAGTGAAGTTGACCATTATGTTCCGAGGGCGAGAAGTACAACATCCAGAGCTAGGCAGGAGAATACTAGATGAGGTCTCCGAAAGAATGGAAGATATAGCAATCCAAGAGGTATATCCACAACTGGAAGGCCGAAATATGACAATGATCTTAAGCCCTGACAAGAAAGCAATCAAAAGCATTCGAAAAGCAAAAGCATCTGAACAAGATAGCGAATCTGTGTAACTTAAAAAACCTAAGGAGTACAAATGCCGAAAATGAAGACACATAAAAGTTCAGCAAAGCGGTTTAAGAAAACCTCAAATGGAAAGCTAAAGCGCGCAAGAAAACACCGTAATCACTTAGCAGAAGCGAAGTCTCCGAAACGTAAACGGCAATCGCGAAGGCCAGCAGAAGTAAGTTCTGCTGACGTCAAGACGGTTCGAAAAAACCTAGGCATCTAACGAAAAAATAATTGAACTAACTACTAAGGAGTAAGAATGGCAAGAACAAAAACCTCCGTACACAGCAAAAAACGACGTCGGCAGGTCCTGAATAGGGCTAAAGGGTATTACGGAAATAAGAGTAGGTCCTTTCGGGCAGCCAACGAGCAAGTTATGCATAGTGGGAACTATGCATTTCGTGATCGTAGAGCACGTAAAGGAGAATTTCGAAAACTTTGGATACAGAGAATCAATGCCGCATGTCGCGAAAGCGGAATGACTTACAGTCGATTTATTAATGGTCTCAAAATTTCTGGGATTGAAGTTGATAGAAAAAACCTTGCCGACCTTGCTGTAAATGACCCTGAAGCATTCAAAGCTCTTGTGGATATAGCTAGCCAAGCTACGGCTAATGAGGCAAGCTAAATACTTTAGCTAACCCATGGTAGGGATATCTAAAAACAATCCAAGAGTTCGAGAGTTACGAAAACTGTTGCGTAATCCAAAATTTAGGTTGGAATCTCAAAAGTTTGCTGCTGAAGGACTAGAAGTTCTAAAGGAATGCATACTCACGGGCAATTTGCCTTTAGATGTTTTTGTTGTCAATCGTCACCAAACCTCTAAGGAGGTAGAATCGCTGCTAGAGGGCACTGAGACAACTGTTTGGCATTTAGAGGAAAGCATTATTGATTCTGTGGCAACCACAGTCACTCCTCAGCCAGTCATCTCAACGTTCTCAACAATTGATGTCTCAATTGAAGAATTAATGAAGGGATTTCCTTCCTTCCTCGTATGCGGAAAGGAGATTAGGGAACCTGGAAATGCTGGATCATTAATAAGATCTGCAGCTGCTGCTTCAGCGGATGGAATAATTTTTACAGAAAGTAGCGTAGATTTATACAATCCTAAAACGATCAGGGCATCAGCCGGAGCTATATTTAGAATTCCTATTGTGTGTTCAGTGAGAGCCTCTGACTGTCTAAAGGTATTTCAGGATAAATCGATCAGTAGCGTAGGGCTCTCACCAAGTGGGGCGCTGTCGTACTTGAATTTTGATTTTTTGAAGCCCTTTGTTGTGTTTCTTGGAAATGAAAGTTCGGGGTTAGATGCTGAGTCTCTTACTCAGATGAATAAAATTGTTAGGATTGATATGGGCTTAGGGGTGGAATCCCTTAACGTCTCCAATGCGGCTTCTGTTGTTCTCTTTGAAGCACGAAGGCAGCGCGACCAACTTGGCCGTGATTGAGAATGGAAGCAAACTATTTCGGAAAATCCCACAACCAGACCTTCAACACCTGCGAGAATGGATACTGAGGGATAATTAGATGTCTGACTTAGAGAATTTAGCAAATCAAGCAGAAGATGCAACTAATACTGCATCCACAATAGAGGAGCTTGCACAGGTTCAAGCACAATTTTTAGGAAAGAAATCAAAACTCGTTGAAGCTAAAAGGGCATTAGGAACTCTACCTGACGAGTACAGAGCAAGTGCTGGCAAGGAAATAAACGAACTTAAAGATCGAATAGAGCAACTAATTTCAGGTAGGAAAGAAGCACTTCAAGAATCTGAATGGAGTAGCAAATTAAATAAAGAGGGGGTGGACCTTACTGAAAGATTAAGTCCGATTGATCGCGGCCATCTTCATCTTATTACGCAAGCGCGGGACGAACTCGAAGATGTTTTTATTGGAATGGGGTACTCAGTAGCGGAAGGGCCCGAAGTGGAGACAGCATGGTATAACTTTGAGGCTTTGAATATCCCTGACTGGCATCCCGCACGTGGCAACTTTGACACGATATTCGTTGACCTTGGCGAGCCCGAAGAAGTCATGCTGCGTTCACATACATCCCCAGTGCAAATCAGAACAATGGAGAGTCAGGAGCCACCGATATACATTGTCGCCCCTGGCAGGACTTTTCGCACGGATAGCGCTGATGCTACGCATCTTCCAGCATTCAATCAGATAGAGGGTCTCGTAATTGATAAGGGAATAACAATGGGCGATTTAGCGGGGACTATTGATTCTTTTGTCCACGCTTTTTTTGGAGAAGAAGTCAACTCTCGTCTGCGCCCAAGTTATTTCCCCTTTACCGAACCGTCTGCAGAATTTGATATATCAAGAGCCGATGGTTCATGGCTAGAACTTGGAGGATGCGGGATGGTTCATCCTAATGTCTTGCGAAATTGCAATATAGACCCTGAAGTTTGGCAGGGCTTTGCCTTCGGTTTTGGTATTGACCGACTCGTCTCGATGAGGTACCAACTTGATGATATTCGGGAACTTGTTGTTAATGATGCTCGGTTTCTGAGGCAGTTCTAGGAGCGAAATGAAAGTTTTATTATCTTGGCTAAAGGAATTCATTCCCGATTTGGACCATGATCCCGAAGAAATAGGAGAGAAACTTAGTGCTTTGGGGTTGGCAGTTGAATCCATGGAAGTTGTTGGTAGCGAACTTTCAGGAGTTGTTGTCGGGAAAGTTCTGGATTTGCGTCCTCACCCAAATGCTGAGCGTATTCAACTCGTAGATGTAGACCTAGGCGACGGAGAAGGTACTCAAATTTGCTGTGGGGCGTTTAATATGCAAATTGGTGATGTTATTCCTGTAGCGACTGTGGGAAGTACTTTGCCTGATGGAATGGAGATAGCCCAGCGGAAATTGCGTGGAGAAATGTCCAACGGTATGTGTTGCTCCGCAAGTGAGATTGGTTTGGGTGATGACAGTGACGGAATCATGATTTTGTCCGAGAATGATCCAGGTCGCGATTGGGACATTGGGAGTTCAGTATCGGATACTTTAGGTTTAGAATCTGACGTTCTTTGGGATCTTGAGGTTAATGCCAACCGACCCGATGCGATGAGTGTTTCAGGAGTTGCAAGAGATTTGGCTGCATCTTTAGGAATTTCTTTTGAGTTCCCCATGGATCGCGCCGAAAAGCCGGAAGCAGCAATTAAGGCCAGCATCCAAATTGAGATACAAGACCCAACCTTATGCGGCAGGTTTTTAGCTTGCGTTGTCAAAGGAATAACTGTGGGGCCTTCACCTCAATGGCTCCAGAATAGGCTCATTCTCCTCGGGATGAGGCCGATAAATAACGTTGTAGATATCTCTAACTACGTGATGCTTGAATTGGGTCAGCCAAACCATACATATGATCTTAAGAAAATAAAAGGGGGTCGCTTAGGAACTCGTCGAGCAAGATCTGGCGAAAGCATATTGACGCTTGACGATGTGGAGCGCACTTTGTCTGAAATTGATGGAGTTATCATTGATGGCGATGATAATCCTGTCGGAATAGCTGGAATTATGGGTGGTGCGTCCAGCGAGATTTCTGAGTCAACGACGGAGATAATTATTGAAGTAGCTTGGTGGGATCCTCCGTCAATTTCGCGAAGCGTGAAGAATTTAAACCTTATGAGTGAAGCCTCAATTCGTTTTCGCAGGGGAGCGGATTACGGAATTAATATGGAGCGATCACTTAATAGATTGGTTCAACTACTTAGTGAGACATGTGAACCAGAGATGTTAGAACTTGTGCAAGTGGATGGAAACCTCCCTGACACAAGTCCTGTTCGTGTATCTAAAGAAAAGGTAAATGGGCTTCTTGGTACGTCGCTTACCAATGGGGAAATGATGGATTTGCTTCGATCTATTGGCTTTGAAAGCCAAGAAGTAATTCCCGAAGAGGGGGATGGAAGTCCTTCCCAAAACGATTTTCAAGTGATTGTGCCCTCATGGAGATGGGACACGCAAACCGAGACAGATTTGGCTGAAGAAATAGCTCGAATTTTTGGATATGAAAGGATAGAGAGAACTATTCCGCGGGGCCCATTCACAGGAAAGTTGAGCCGTTTCCAAAAAGGAAGAAGAACAATAAGGGAAATACTCATTGGAGCAGGTTGCGATGAAACGATGCCGATGCCGTTCCTTGCTCCCGGAGATCTGCAAAACGCAGGACTCGCTCACACTGCAATCTCAATTTCAAACCCTCTTGTTCAAGAGGAATCGCTTCTGAGAACTTCGCTTATGCCGGGTCAGCTTAAGATAATTTCATATAACCTATCGCACAGAATAAGGAAACTTAAATTTTTTGAAATAGGACATGTGTACCTTCCAAGTAAAGGCGACCAGCTTTTGCCTGACGAGAGAGAATACCTTTCCATTTCCATTACTGGAGGTGATGTAAGTGAAATTGTTGCGATTTTGGATTTAATAAGTTCAACTATGGCCTTTCCTAACATGCAGCTAAAACAACAAGAAATCGGTGGGTTACATCCTGCGCGCTCGGCACAGGTTTTTGTTGCAGGTCAAAACAGGGGAGTAGTGGGAGAAGTAGATCCTCGAGTGCTCAAAAATTACGGTATTGATGATTCAGTTGCATGGCTTGAGTTGGACCTTGGGTCTATTCTCATGGGTTCATTCGGAAAGAAAAAATATAAAAGCGTTTCAAAATATCCCTCAAGCGATATTGATTTAGCATTTGAAGTTCCAGCAGATACTTCATCTGCCTCTATAGAGGGATGTTTGAGAAAGGCTGGCGGAGCCTATCTGAGAGAAATCGAATTGTTTGACTCCTACAAGGCAGATGGCGTGAGTGAAGGGGTCCGAAGCCTCGCATACAGTCTGCGTTTCCAATCGAGTGAAGGAACGCTGACCGATAGTGAAGTGAGCGAATTGCGCACAGCCTGCATTAGCGAAGTCGAAAAGAAGACCGACGCAAAGCTTCGTGAATAAATATGCAAATTTATGCATAAATATGCAAAATTCGTATAGTATGTTCATATGAAACAAGTAGGAATATTAGGCGGGTCTGGGTATACAGGCGTAGAACTATTGCGTCTCCTGACTACTCACCCCGATTATGAGGTTAAGGTAGTCACCGGAGATAGCATGGCGGGCCACATGGTCCACGAACTTTACCCCAGCCTTGCTATGGCATACCCAAACCTTATGTACCAAGATATGAAACCCGAGTTTATGGATGGCCTCGATGCTGTCTTCTGCGCATTACCTCACGGAATAAGTCAAACCATCGTCCCTAAAATCCTGGATAATGTAGGACACGTAATCGATCTTGGTTCTGATTTTCGTTTAAAGGACCCCCAAGCGTATGTTGATTGGTACTCAATGGAACATGCCTGCCCTGAATATCTTACTAACTCTATTTATGGCTTACCAGAACTATTCAGAGACGAGATCAAAGGAGGAAAACTCATAGCGGCTACCGGGTGTAACGCAGCTGCATCAATCCTCTCTCTAGCGCCCTTTGTAAAGGAAAATATCATAGATGAGACATCAATCGTCATTAATCTAATTACAGGGGTAAGTGGTGCTGGTAAACCGCCAAAAGATAACACCACTTTCTGCGCAGTTGATGAGAATGTAACCCCCTATGGATTACTAACTCATAGGCATACACCAGAAATAGAACAAGCGCTGTCTGAAGTTAGTGCCACAGAAACGAAGGTGCTTTTTACACCTCACCTTGCACCAATGAATAGGGGGATTATCGCTACATCATACGGAAAAGTTAAAGCCTCCCTGACAACTCAAAAAGCAATAGAAGTTCTACATCAAAGTTACGGGAATGAACCATTTATCTACGTATCAGAAAATCCTCCCTCAACGAAAGCAACACTCGGATCTAATACTGTGCACATCACTGCTCGAGTCGATGAAAGAACACAAACATTGATTTCTATCGTTACTTTAGACAACCTCGTAAAAGGAGCCTCAGGCATGGCTATCCAAAATGCGAATATAGCGATGGGAATTGAAGAAACGTTAGGACTTCCGATAGCCGGCCTTTACCCATAAAACCATGACTATTTCACCCCTCGCACCTAAAGATTTTCCTGATATGCCCAATGTTCCAGGCATTAGTATTTCAACGGCACATAGCGGTATGCGATACAAAAACAGAGACGATTTATGTCTGATCACCATGGAAGACGAAACACGCGTAGCAGGAGTTTTTACAAAATCACTTTGCGCATCGGCGCCCGTCGACTGGTGTAAACAAAATCTCCAACACGGCTACGGAAGTGCACTTATTTGTAACGCTGGTAACGCAAACGCATTTACGGGGGCTAAAGGCGAGAAAATAGCTGAAGAGTCAGCAACAGTGCTCTCCGAGAGTCTCTCAATCTCCAAAGACCACATCTATCTTGCGTCTACAGG
>CEQY01158575.1_pt1 | contig 11376 bp, 5 predicted proteins | sample 361391 | NCBI WGS metagenome assembly CEQY01 (sample SAMEA2621075, study PRJEB7988) | marine metagenome | isolation source: saline water (ENVO:00002010), including
GCGCTACCTGCTATCTGACGCGTGGTCTTGTGCTCATTCACAAGTCCGGGACGTCTCGACGCATTCGGCGCATGAGCTACGCCCGCCTGGCTCCACTGGTCGTGGTTTTCGTCTATGAGCTTGCGCACCAATTCTGAGTCAGAGTGCTCCTGATCAAATATCAACTTCCAGATACGAATCGCCAGCACTTTTGTGTGGGTATAATCGTAAAGCTCCTCGTAACAGATCACAAACATTGGCACAGAGCTCGACAAATCGTTTGGATGGCGGTACATGTACCTGAAGACGCGATCGGGCGCTTTCTTCTGCTTCACGTTGCGTTGGGACCCGTTTTCAGGGGGCGGTGGATCGGGCTGCGTGGAGATTTCCTCGTGGCGACCAGACAGATAGCCCTTCGACGTCGGTGTCCAGAGCAAACCGAATAATGCGGCAATGTCAGTGGCGCGCGTAGGGTTTTGCATTGGCGTTTGCCAGTGTGTCATGCGCGTTGCATCGCGGGAAAAGCATTCAACTGGAATGTGAAACACCATCGCGCGCTTTGGTATTATGCCTTCCACCTGTGCGTCCAGATAATCCACCCAACCAGATGCGGCTGCGCCACCTTGGTGAAACTCGGGTGGACGTATGTTGTCTATGCCATAGCCAAGATGTTTGGGATCGTAACCTGGCATGCTGCGCACATGTGCGTAGGAGCGATTCGCAAAACTGTTTGGACTGTTTTCTTGGTGATTTTCATATCTGCCCTCGTTGTAGGGGCCATAATTAGACCCCCCATCACCGGAGCATTGGTCGTAATCGTCGTAGCTTGGATTGTATGGCACCCGTCCCCCTATATTTGAGTTGAAATAAAACGCCCCGTTTCCGACCCCGCTTCTGCTTTCTCCCTGATCCATGCTTCCGACATTGCCCCGTTGCAACTGTGGCAGCGAATCGCTGTTTTCTGACCCCGAAAATAATGCGTCGTCGTCTGAAAATAATTCATTGTGGACCTGATTATAATGGTTACTTGGTGTGGCGTTGGCGGCCGCCGCACTGTGGTCCATATTTTTTTTGCTTCTATGATCCGGTTAAAAGATGTGTTCCAAATTAGCGAGTGGGGTCGAGTGTCGGGTGCTGCTTCTGATCCTGACCTAACCCGTTTATGGGTAGCGGTTCACTAAAAATTAACCCTTTACCTGTGGCTATTACTTCTTCACACTTTTAATAACAGTAAAGAGTTGAGGAGCGCTAAGTAGGTTACAGCACCCAAAAATTAGAATCACTAAGCTGCGCAGCCGCACGGCATCATGCCGCTGTCCTACCACCAGCAACTGTGGACGTTTGTGCCGCTCGGCCCGCTCGCGCGCGCGAGCGTCATGCAGCTCGTAGCCGGCGCTGTGCTGTTGGCGCACACAGACCCCAACTTCCTCAGCCGTCCGGCCGTGGTCTTGGGCGCCACAATCGGCGTGGTGACGCTGCCGCTCGCCTGGTTTGCAATGTGCCTCCTGCGCAACAACCCGCGCATCCACCTGGCTGGTCGCGTGTGGGCCGCGTCTCTGCCACTCCTCTTTGCGATGACCGTTGCTGATGCCTACGACGGCACTGGCACGGTCTTTGCCGAAAAGGTAGCCACGCCCTTTATGCTCTCGGTTGTGTTTAGCCTCTCGTTTGCGATTGGTGCGCAAGGCGCGATTCTGGCCGTGCCCACCGACTTGCTCTTCCACGTGGCGGCGATAATAATCGCCATGACCATAATGAAAATGCGCGTGGCGTACACTCACGCCTACCTGGCACTGCACGCGACCTGTCTGGGCGGCATTACAATTGGGTACGTGTGCGTCTCCAAGTACGCAGACTTGCGCGAGACCGAGCGCGAGACCGCTGAGACTATTGTGAACACCGCAGTCCTGACCAAGCAGCCGTACGTGGTCACCGACAGCGAGCTCAACATCCTTGCCGTCAACCAGCGCTTCACCGACGTCTTGGGCTACAATGTCGACGAGGTCTATGGCCAGAACGTGTCTATGCTGATTGAGCAGGACGTAAACTACTTCTGGGTCACGGCAGCGCTCTCAAAGGGGGAAAAAGAGCACGTGTGGTCGGTCATCACCAAGGCCGGTCCTATGCTCCCCGTGCGCATCACGTTTGGCGAGACGCGCTGCCCGCTCAACGGCATCAAGTTTTACTACGCCAAGTTTGCCTCCATGGCGCTCGAGCACCGCAACATGCAGCTTGTCGCCGAGAAGGAGCGACTCCAATGGGACCTCGCAAGCTCGCAGTGCTACGAGTCTGCCATAGACCCGACTCCGCGTCAGACGCTTGTCGTGCGCGTGAACGAAGGCACACACCACACGCTTGGTGCCATGAAGGACCCGGAAGTCGTGGCCAAAGCGGTGTCCAATGCGAATTCGTACGACCACATCGACTCGCGCGACACGAGCCCGGTCCTAAGCGGCGTTCACAGCATCAACGCGTCGGTTGTCACCCTCCAGTCGTCCGTCATGGACACAGTCAGCGTGGCGGCCGCCAAGGACATCACGCGCGCGCCGCCACCAATCAAGTCGACCCGCCTGCCCCGGCCCAAAAAGGTGTGTTCCGAGCCGTCGGCCGGCGCCAAGCCAAAGACCGACAACCCCACAAAAAAGGCCAAACGCACCGTGCCCGCGATTGAGACTGACCCGCGCGAGCACTCGTAAAACGTTGTTGTTTTGTTGATGCGCATGCGCGCGCGGCAGGAGCGGGCACTTGAATCCCCCTCCTCGCGCGCTACCATGGAGTGAAGCTTGTGTGCTCTCCCATGCAAACGTGTCCATTTTGTTACAAAGTCTAGTGTGTGTGCTCTCCCATGCAAATGTGTCCATTTTGTTACAAAGTCAAGTAGTTAAATGGGAAACTACACCAAATCACGTTTACACTTCTAAAAGTGCCCTGTATTTGTTGTTGCGGTCTAACATAATGCTTTGTTTTAGGCTGACAAGTTGTTCGTATTCATCAAATAGGTTTACGTATTCCTTGGCGACAAGCAACCATTGCTTTTCGTAGCTGGTGAGAGCCCTCTCGTCAGGCAAATCCGCGACGGATGCAATGTCTCGTGCATATCCGATCCACATTTGAGACGTTGCAACATTCACGTCGAGTAGTTTGAAGCCTTTTACCGGATTGCCCGTTTTCCCCTCGATGTAAGTGTCGTATTCTTTTGGAAGAACCAACAGCGCGTTCCAAAACGTGCTAATGTTTTTGGTTTTCTCGGTTGCGCTTGGGTTTGTTATCTCGATCATGCTTTCCCAGTCCTCGACGAGTTCACTGACCACAAGCTTTTTTTTGTCTTTTTCAAATACGTCAGAAAGGTACTGATTCAGCGCGATCAAATCATAGTAGGGCTTGTCTAGTCCTTTTCTGGCTGCTTCGTCAATCGTGTTTTTCACTTGAAGTTGTAGCTCGCCAGGGCTTGGATCAGGTGCAGGAGGAGTCGTCGGGGTGGTTCGTTCTGATGGAACAACGGGAGCAGGTATAGTTACCGAAGCAGGAGGCGCACTTGTGTACGGCGTAAGTGGACCAAGCACCAACGGTGCCAACGAATTACCAATAGATTGTCCAAACTCGTTGCGCATACGCGCGATTTCCCAACGTTCTATCACCACGTTAAGAGTGACGAGTCGACGTGGATCACGTGCCAAACGCGTGTCAGTTATACTGCCAATTCGCCAAGCGGCGGCCAGACGACGAAATTCGTCCTCGGAAGGTCCCGAGGCAAACATGGCGGGGGTTGCATAGTTTAGACGATAATACCCATCATCTAAGGAGCCATCTTTGATGCCCATGGCAAGTATTTGGCGCGAGCTAAACAGTTTGTAGCGATATTTCCATCCGATGAGTATGCCCACTTTGTCTGGCTTGCGCACCTCTTCAACAAAGAGGCCGACAAACACTTTGTCAAGCGCAAGGACTCCTTCATCAACAATTTGTGGTGCCCACGCATTCCGTTCTGGAAGTTTGTCAATTTGCCACGCACTGTTGCGAAGGGGTGTCGGTCCAGCTATCGCTACGTTGAGCAATACCCCGTCGTTGCGCGCATCGTGTGGCGCTTCGACATCTGATTCTTCATTTTCTGCCCCTATGAGAACACCGTCTGGTGTCCAGTCATGTAGAAGAGTGACAGCTTCCCAGTCCTCGTATGGATTAATATCTGTTACCGCGAGCGACTCTGGATTTAGATTTTTGCAATTTAGTAGCACTGCCATTTGGTTATTGTACGGTGTGTAGTCCTCCACACGCAGATCGCGCTCTGCTGCCTCGGTGGCATATGCTTGAAGCCTGTCGCGGGCGCGAAGGATGCGTAGCTCTTTGATACGTTTACGAACGCCATCGCCATCTAGAGAAAGTGTGGCATACCCAGCAGAGCCCTTTTCCATCATAGCATTTAGTTGCGGGATTCCAGTAGCCTTGATCATGCGCGAGGTGCCGCGACCCAGCGCCTGCGACGTCTTATGTACAAAAACCACGTCACCCTCTTGTAAGTCAGTTGGTGCCGCCAGATCGTCTGACCACGAGAACATGAACCGCGAATAAGGCACGCGTTGGTTGGGTTTGCGGTTTGCTGGCTGCTGAGAGCTTGTGGGAATGGGACGTTTTGCGTTGGCGGGCTGTTGTCCCGGACGACCAGGCAGTCGGGGATCAGAAGGGCGGGAGGTCGGCACAGCGCCTGGTGGTGGCGCTCCGCGCTTCTGTCCGCCCAGGATGTACCCTTGTAATCCCTCATACAATTCGGAGATTTGCGATGCAGACGACAACATTTTTTTTAGTTACCTACTTACAACACACTGCGTGCTGGTTATGATCAACAGCTTACCATGACAGCTTCTACAGTCACTCTCCTAGTTAGCGGGGATGCAAGAGTTTGTGGCTTGATGGCGGTAATGGTACTGCATTAACGCCCATTTTTGTAGGCGTACTCTTTGCTCTTTAGTACGAGCGTCTTAAGAACGTCCAGTGAACACTCGGTGTTCTTGATGACCCCCACGGGGCTGTAGGCGCTTGCGTCAGAAACAAGCGCTCTGGCAATAGATTGCCACCGCGTTTGGTACGTCGAAGAGTGAATTTCCCAAGTGTAGTTTACTGCAAGGTCGCATATACTCTTATGCATGGTGTATGCAAATATCACAGCTTCGCGACTCATCGCGGTTTCATCGCCGATCCTTTTGATGGCTGCTTGGAAATCGGGGTCAACGTTGCGCGTACGCTCCACCGCCTCTTCTAATCTCAAACGACTGTTCTGATTGTCAAGGGGCGTGTTTATCGCAGCAACTGGAAGTTTACGTTGGTTTGCGGAGATGCCGCGTCCGAATTTCACGTGGTGAACGCCAAGGCTGGTTTGGTAGTTGTCACCCAATCCATTATCACGGTCGCTAAAGTTGAGTTTGCGTGCCACAGTATCGTTTGGCTCACTGTCAGAATCATCGTCAAAATCGTTCTCTGAATCAGAGTCGGCTCTAATAAATCGCCCCCTCGCCGACATCGCCGCGTACATTATTTTGTCAAGCGTCTCAGTTCTGGAGTCGTTAACCGTAGTTTTGGCACTCGGACTGTGTGACACCTTCCTCTCTTTTGGTGGAGTCAAAGTCCACCCCGAGCGTATTTGTGCTAAGAGGCCTGCACGATCGGGACTCGTATTCTTTCCATCATTCCCCTCGTTACTCTTGTCGTTTCCAATCCGTTCCTTACCTTCGGTTTTTTGTGCGTTGGTCCCTGAGTCTGTCGCCCTCGCGTTGTTTGACTTTTCTATCACCTCGTTGAATCCCGCGATGGTGGCTGGAAAGGGCGGAGGTGGAGGCGGAGGCGAAACCAGGAGTGGTGGTGGTGGCGTGATTTGTGTTAGCATATTCATGTTTGTGGAAACACCAGGAACCGGTTCAACTTTTGGCTGCTCGGTTGCATTCCTGTCATCCCCGCTTTCCAAATTCGAATCTGGAACACTTGTTGTTTTTTGAGTGATTCCTCCCCGGCCGAATGCAATGGTGTAATCCTTCTCGTCTGGCAACAGTTCAACGAATTCCCAACGCCACCATTTGTAAAGTATCCATATAAGTTTGTGCATTCGGTTGTCAACGGTGCCAAAATCGTGGACATTTTGTGCAACCAACCGATCCACAAACAGGTGATTGAGCATTTCACACGACGAGAGATAGAGTTGTGCTTTACGGTCGACAGTGGCTCGAAGCGATCCGGCAAGGCCCACATAAAAGTAAGACAGCATGTACCATTCGCAAAATTCCTCGTTTAGATCCACGAGATGGCACGACTCGGCGGGAAAGCGCGAAAACACCGCGTCGGTAAACACGTTGGCGTTTTCCCTGCTACCTCGTCGGGGATCGACCCATGCAGTGCAAGAGAAATGGGCACATGGACTCATGTTGAGAACAATCATCGGAACGCGTGAAAGAAGGCGCACAGAACGAATCGCCGCTCTTAAAAAGGCCGCCTCAAGCGATGCGGTAGTGCACAGGGTTCCTGTCTCGTCGAGAAGTTTCACACCTTCCCCTTCATCGGCGCTTTCGTTGTTGTTTGCTTTTCGCGGCAATTCATCGTAAACGAACCACTTTAGCCAGTCTTCTCTTAACACGGTGTTAAGAGAAACCCCAGGGTCGCACTGCAGCATGAATAGTTTGGGCGTTCCGTCATGTATTGCTGAACCACAGCAAGCAATCGGCGCGTAGGCTCCCAAGCGAGATGCACAGATTGCAAGAATCATCTCTTTTAGCATTGCTTGCCCGTTGATCCACATTTTGTCACCGTGTTCAATTAATTCAGTGTCGTCCAACGCGCTGGCGTCATGGTTTCGCGTAGCATCTCCCAGATCACCGGGCGAAAACGCCAAAGGGCACTGTTGCTGCCAATTAAATGAATGGCGAAAACGGTACCCTTCATAGCCGGCTGTCTGCAGCGCATCAAGCATATCTCGCATTTGTATTGCCACGTAACGGTCGCCAAAAACAGATTTCCATGTTCCGGGATTTCCTTCTGGCCCAAACACAGCAATCCCTTTTGCAAGTGTCTCGTCACCTTTTTTTGCGCCCAGCATTGCATCTATGCAGTCAGTTGGCGATTGGTCAAACGGGTAATTCGACCAGCTTAAACGCTGCTCAAACGGTTTGTCCTTGGGGAAGGGAAGGTTTGTAATGTACGAATAGAGCGTTGCAACTGCTTCCTTGCTAAATTTACCAATAAATCCAATGTTTGCACGAGAATCGTCACGCCGTGTTGGCATTGCAGCATACCCACCACCATTCAACATGTAGTCATACACCTCTTCCAAGTTTAACGCACTGATGTCTTCTAGTGCGTCGTGCGCCACTCCATTTGCAACCATAAACGGCGTGTTGAGTCTCAACGTGTTTACATACGTGTTTTCATCGGGTTCTTCGAAAAGTTCCTGTTTTTCTACGACGCTACTTATAGGAACGGGAGTGGGTGCCATGCTGTGCGGCACTCAAATGAAGCACGCAACAGACCTATCTACTAAAGATCCTCGTAAAGGGTTAAATCTACAGTTAGGATACAAAAAATGACTGCAGTTCCGGTTATGGACTGCCACCGCTAGGCTACACTGATCGACCAGAACCAGTCAACTAACGGAACTGAAAGCAATACAATACAAGAAAGTGAAATTTGCGGCGCGATTTGTTAGTAGTAGAAAACAGTAGTGGTTGAACTCTCTATCCAATAGAGGTTCGAACAGCACCCAAGGAACAGTACCAGAGTAGAATTCTGGATCAACAATATACAAAAATGCCCCCCCCCTCTTTGCCTTCTACACACGTTACTGTTTGCACACAGATGAGCGACATTGACGAAAACGACGACATGTACTACGATGAGCGAGCCGAGAGCCCCCAGTCGCCTCTTGTAGCCGGAGGCGACGAGGATGATGATGAAGATGTTGCAGAAGAACTCAGTGGAACAAACGATCTGGGAGACGAGTTTCTCTACGTTTACTACAACCGGCAATACTACCGCATCCCAAAAGCAAAAGATGGAAAACCTGGTTGGACTCGTCTCTACAATCGCACAATCAAAGTTGCCAATGGAAAGCTTTTGGGAGAACTCAACGCCGGCTCAACGACTGCCTGGGACCAGCTTGTGGAGTCAAAAGGCGTCACCGCAGACAAGGTCGTGGTGTTGGTGGGCAAAATTAAGGAAGAAGACCCCGTCATGCATAATGTGTGGTGCATTCTTGCCGAAGTTGAAGATTCGGAGGGAAAAGCTGATCATAAAATTGTGCGCCATATTCCCCGAAATGCGTACAAGACTATCTGGGATCAGATATTCATGGATCCCACAATGAAGGAGTCGTCACTTCTTAAGATGCCGCCTTACCAGGACAACGCCAAGGCGTACAACCCAATTGTAAACGGGCTTGTAAAGATGCAGGGAGAAGCGCAACCCAAAAGTGCAATGGTGGCCGTTCCCAAAACCGGCAAAAAAAACACACTTGTTGAACCAGCCGACGAGGCTCATCCCCTCAAGAAATCCAAAGCCTCGCCTGGCGAGGTGGCAGAAAAACCGACAGTCAAGAGGGGTGCCAGTTCTGATGGACCCTCCAACGAAGGAAAGCCCCCACAGCAGGCAAAAAAGACACAGATAAGCAGGCCCAGCGGCTCGTCATTCTTCAAACCCAAATCACCCGCAGGCGCCGAAAAGGTGCAAAATGAAGCCCCGCGTTCGCCACTTCCAACAGCAGAGGTGACTGGCACAGAGACAATGATGGATGCTGATGCGACGGCAACCAAAAACGGCAAGTCCGAAGCCTCTAAAAAAAGCGTTCGCGCCGAAGAAACGCCCTCAAACATGAATGGCCACATCAAGCACATGCAATTCAATGAACAATTTCTGTTAAACTGGAATCCCGGAGAGATGCCCAAGTCCTTTGCTTATGCTCTTCGTGAATATGGAAAACCCACCGGAGTGAAAATAACGGCTGAGTACATCTACAACTAAGCGAAGACTTGTGTAAATGCAATCCGATCGCCCGCGACACATCTCGTAAATAATGCATACCGCACAAACATTTAAAAAGGACCAAATATGCCAGACAGTCGTCCACTCTTAGATTTACGGCCGGAACAGTGTAGTGGTAGTGACTGTCGAAGGCGATTTCCGCCAGAAAGTGTTTCTATCGAAAAGGACCCTTTTGCACCTCCTAATGCACATACCGGAGGGGCTGCCACGGCTCGGTCCCTAAAACCACAAGGCGACCATCCCATAAGTTCGCGCGCAGTGGCTCCTGCCTTCTTTTTCCTTGTTGCAATGATCGCCTATACTGGTTCTGGGTGCTACTCTTTGCTCACCGCGCCGACTGCAACCAACGTCGTTGGAGAGTTCACCATTCCCGACGATGCGCATTGTCTGCGGGCAAATCGGCACGCCGACTACACAAGCGTTGAACTGAACGTTGGCACGCCATTCAGTCTTCTTAATGTTATGCTGCGTCTTGATCGTATGGGCGTACTCGACGATGGCTCATCGACACTGCGTCTTTTTTCAAGCCACGTGGCCGAGAGCGACACCGTTAGTTGCACCGCCAATGTGTGCATGGATGCAGCGCTGATGCAGACGGGTGGTCCAACTAGTGAAATGAAACGCTCAGTGGTGCAGTTTGACTACACAAACCCTACAAACGAGGCACTCTTGGGGGGAACCTCCGCAGCGCTCGACATGGACGGCGAGCTCATTATGGCGCCCGGGTTTGATTATTATCTTACCGCCACGCATTTTTGTTGGCACAAGCTGGTAGATGAAGAGGCCGCGCTTTCCAAGGCATCTGAGACAGCCCGCCCCGTAAATGCAAGCGTTAACAACATCACACGCACGCTGTATGCACACGCGAGCCAATTGGTGTGGTCAGAGACGCTACGAAACACCCCCGCTGGACTTTCACACTATCTGGGTCGTTGCATCAACACGTCGACAGGTGATGTGGGGCCAACGGCTCTTTTTCCGGGAGCCGCGGCCAGCGAGTCTATGTGGCTCGGTTTCGGAAGCAGCCGGGTTTACGAAGACTCCCCTGATGGTGTTGAGGAACGACGCATCGTGGTTGAAGTTGGAACGGATTGTGCAGCCTCTTACACGGGGTACCAACGAGCTTACAGTCTTTACAGCTTAGATTGTCAATCGGCTTACACGCCATGTGAAACATATCCAACAGTTCCAATGCGTCGCGTAGCCTCGGACGAGATGCGCATACTCACCATCAACGACAGCGCCTATCTATGGACATGCCCATCCACGCGTCTTGTTGGACTTCCTCGTCTCGAAGATGCCACAGACGCAGTGTTTCTGGCAATTGTCAAACTGTTCTTGATGACTCTCGCGGCTGCCATTGTTTGGATTCGCGCCGCAAAGTCGACATCCTCTCACGACATGCTTTTCTTGCATTGTGTGCGCACCGCTCATTGTGAGCCGTACAACGCTGAATCGCCAGTGAGTACAATGGCGGTGTGGGAGGATGCCTTCATTGGTCTGATCGCAATTGGGGCGCGTTTGGGAGTTGCAATTTGGCGATTGGAAACGCTACATTCTGACAACCAATCGCGCGTGGCGTGGGTACAACTAGGAGCCTGTGCCCTCTCGTTTCTGCAGTGGTTCACCAGATACTTCCTTTTACAACGGCAGTGTGAGACGCCTCTCACGAAATTGGGTGGTTCCACTGCGCTTTGCGATGCTTCCACCGCGGTAATGTTGGCCTTTGCGGAGCCACCGTTGCTTTTAAGCAGCATTGGACGTTTTGACCCAACCGCAAGGTTGCTTACTGCGCTACTTCTCACGATCGTAACGCTTCAACGTTGTCTTTACGCGTCCGCTTGCTGCGGATTGCTCTGGGCTGTTGCGAAACACGACAAAGAAACAAACAACGTAAACATTGCCAAGGCGAGGATACGTTTACATGGATTACTCGCCAACTCATCTTACGAGTCGCGATTTTCAGCTGAATACGAATATATCCTTTTGGGAGCCGCAATGACCTGGGTTTTGCAAGCAGCAAGCGTTGGAATTTTACTTGCTGACGTTTTTGCTGTACCCTTAGCGCACTCAAGCGCGCGATCGCTTGCTGGAGAATGGCTGCCGATTGCTTACGTCTTCTTTTTTTCAATCACTGTGGCAAGCATGCCAGAGCTTGTGAAAACGTCTGAAAAAATAGCACAAGCGCCAACTAAATTGGTGACCAAAGTGGCCAAAGATGCAGAACTGCTAACGGTCCGCGGAGTGCCAGTGAATGGCACTCGTTAAAAATATGACTTTGCGTTTACTTTTCGTTTACTCCACAAACGCAGTGACCTACAACTTCCAACACTTAGGCCGTGTTTAGGCCGTGTTTAGGCCGTCCGCTTTAACACCCCATTT
>CEQY01001285.1_pt1 | contig 11374 bp, 11 predicted proteins | sample 361391 | NCBI WGS metagenome assembly CEQY01 (sample SAMEA2621075, study PRJEB7988) | marine metagenome | isolation source: saline water (ENVO:00002010), including
TATTGGATTCATATTTTGATTTTGTTCATAATCTACAATGCTAAGGACACTCTAGATCAGGTTGATAGGCTCTTAATGGCCTCAACAGGACTGGATATGACGCCATGGCTATATGCCATAGAAGGTGATTTAGTTTTACATGTGCAGCAATATTTTGAGGCTGAATGGCTGACCATAACTCTTACACATTTCTATGTTGCAGGATTTATGTTCATTTGTTATGTCTCAGTATTCTACTTTGCTTACTTCGATGACCGTTGGATGGCTGATAGAATCACGTTAACTATTGCCTGGGTCTATATCTTAGCTGTTCCGTTTTATTTGTTTTTCAATGTCAGAGTGACGGGGTCTTATATCCCCGAAATGAAAACTTTAGCGTACTCATTAAATCCAGAAATAGCCGACTGGTTTAGGAGAATAGACCCGTTTACGAACTGTATGCCATCATTACACATCGGTATACCATACGCAGTATGGCTATGTATGAAACGCTTTGACCATGATAATAGATGGGAATTATATCGTAAGATTGTATTTGCTTATGTTATGTTGACTGCCTTTACTATTATCTATCTTGGAATACACTGGATTTTGGATATCGCAGGTGGAATGATAATCGCCGCAATCGCGGTTAATTTGGCAGATAAAACCTCAAAGCCGGTATGGAATATATTGGATGAAAGGACAATCAATTCCCGTCTTGTAACAGTTCTTACCAATCCTAAAAAAGCCTACAAAATAGTTTCACAAAAGCTTGCTAAATCTGCTAAATCCTTCTTGAAGCCCACATCTAGAGAAACCGGTATCATGGCAGTAGTTTTGATAGTTATTGTGGCTTCAGTTATTACTTGGGATTTGACACATCAGTCACTTTCAGCCAAGGGTGTGGAGGCTCCTGAAGGAGCTAGCGGCGCAGATGGATGGTTAGCGACATTAGACAATACCTCTGAATTCGGTGCTGTTCTGAAGTTATATGACTTGTCGGAATTAGATGAAGATGGTATAGAAGTAGTCCAGCCAGATTTGTCAGTTGATTCGATATATCATATCTCAGGTGATAAATTAGTAATGGCCAATAGTACTGATTTGTATGTAATTGATGTAAATTTCCCACAAGAAATATTCTATCAAAAGTCAATCAATGGTATTGAGCAAATAGAAATGTGTGACTTAGGCGAGTATTATGTGCTTCTCACCTTAGAAGACGGTGCACTGTCTGCGGAAAGTCTGGATGGGGAAGCAATTGGTCTTTCATTAGACATCAACAATATATCTTACGTTAATTGCCAAGGTAATGATTTTGCTTATCTTTCAGAAAACCACCCTGACAAGGTCTTCATGAGTAATATTGAGTTATCAGGCGCCTTATCCTACCAGATTAATGCTTCAGCAAATGAAGAGGTTGAGCAAGTTTTAGATGATTGGGATACTCCAGTTGATATCGATAATGCCACAATTACTAACATCGTATTCGACAAATCTCACATACTGGTAAGTGTTAATGTGTCATCTGTTGATAGAATTGTTTTGGTTGATAGAGAGTCTACTGACCAACGTCTACTTGGTGACGGTAAATATTCGTCTTATGATCCATCTATTCGCGATGGAATTGTCGCATGGGCTATGAAAGACCATCTAAATCCATCAAGCCCGATTGAAGAATACTTCGATGGAGAAATATTCTACATGGATATTGCTGAGAATTTTACCCATGTACTTACCGCTGATGAGGTTGATCAATGGGGACCGATAGTTTTGGAGGACCACTTGGTATACTTTGAGCAGTCTGATGATGGAGTAATTATTCAAGTTCACAGTTGGACTCCAGAGTTGAAATCATATTCGAATATAATTTTACAATCCGGCTCAGTAATTGGTATCATGCTAATTTTTGTTTACCTAAATCAAAGGCAGTCAGAAATAAGAACTAGTAAATTCCAGGCTGAAGAGGAATAACTTATTTTTTGATACTTAGCATTCTTTCAAGCGCTAGTAATGACCCTTCTTCAACAGATTTGGAGACACTAATTTGATTTGGTATTTCCCCATCAACAATTCTTTCTAGTACATCCATTAAGTAAGCAGGATGAATCATGTACATTGTCGAGCAAGGACAAACTTTTTCATCAAGGCACTCAATTATTTTGTTTGGATGTTCATCGGCTAATCTAGCAACCATATTTATTTCGGTGCCAATAGCGATTTTTGCGCCTGCTGGCTGTTGTTCAACATAATTTTTGATGAATTGAGTAGAGCCATTTGCATCACTAACTTCAACAGTCTCTTTGGGGCATTCAGGATGAACAACTACTAGTCCATCTGGGTGCCGTTGGCGAAACTCACTTACCTGTTCTACAGTGAATCTTTTGTGCACTGAACAAAAGCCGTGCCATAGGATTATTTTAGCATCACTAAGATTCGAATCAGCGCCGATTTTTGGTATCCATGTTGGCATCTGTTGTTCACTTATGCCCATCTTTATTCCTGTGTTACGACCCAAGTGTTGGTCTGGGAAAAATAATACTGCTCCATTTGGACCAGCCCGATCAAATGCCCAATTTAGTATTCCAGTTGCGTTTGATGAGGTGCAAACTATTCCGCCATGACGTCCCACGAAATCTTTCAAGTCAGCGCTACTATTCATGTAGGTTACTGGTATGAGGTATGATTTCCCGTCATCAGGAATATCTCCTGGAGAGGTTCTATCAATGGGGTCGCTCAATTTTGTTTCGGCTAAAATCTCAGCCCATGCTTCTTCAACATCTACTAGTGTTGCCATGTCAGCCATTGAGCATCCTGCTCTTAGATTTGGGAGTATGACATGTTGTTGATCATTGGTCAATATATCTGCTGATTCAGCCATAAAGTGTACTCCACAAAAGACAATATATTTTGCAGTAGAGTCTGCGGCTTTTTGACTAAGCATGAATGAATCTCCAATAAAATCAGCGTGCATAACAATACTATCTCTTTGATAGTGATGGCCTAAAATCATCAGGTCAGAGCCGAGTTGATTCCTCAGTTCAGTAATTCTTTCGGCAATAGCTTGCTCCTCAGGGGAAAGTGAGGTGTCCATGAAATCAATCGAGCACATTGGCAGAGTAATCGTCATATGCTTCATGTAAGCCAACAGTTATCCCTTTTTCAATAATTGTGAGTGCGTGATGTACATAAGTGAGGGCACTAAGCGAGTCTCATGGTCTTCCAACCGGAGTCTCGCTTACACCTTGGGGCAGAGGCTGAAGTATGGTCCGGAACCTGGATGGGCCGGCCAGCAATCAAGAAGATGCGCCGTAATAGAGCTTGGCGCCACCCTGATATTGAACGCCGATTGGGCTATCGAAGAATGCTAAGCGAAGTTCGTATTTTAATCAGGATTCATAGTACTGGAATGCCTGTGCCAGCGGTGTGGGATGTAGATTTGGATAATGGCCGAATAATAATGGAAAAAATGCAAGGAAGGCCTCTTATCGAGGTACTAAGAGATCAGACCTCGGAACCAAATTTTATCCAATCTGCTCTTGAAAATTCGGGGAAAGCAGTTAGAATGCTGCACAGAATGGCAATCACTCACGGCGATTTATCAACAAATAATATTTTGATTGACGACCAAGCGAATGCTTTTCTAATCGATTTTGGCTTGTCTGCTGTTGAATATGAAGTTGAAAGGTTTGGTATTGACTTACACGTAATGGATGAAATACTAGGTGCATCTCATCCAAATATTGTCAATGGAATTGATAATTTTGTTAACGGATATTTACAATATGATGATAATCAAGGGCCATTACAGGAACTTTCAGGAGGCACACCACCAACAGCAACAGAAGTTTTGAAGCGTTTAGATGATGTACGTTCAAGGGTTAGATATCACGGATGATTTAGCCTACTAACAACCGCATTTCTTCTACACTTCTTAATTCAGAAAGATAAATCTGTTCAATAGCATCTCGAAGGTCTTCTTCAGCACTTTCTTCGATTATCTCAATTAGTTCTGCATAAACTTCTGCGGCTTTAATCTCGGTTTGCAGTGAATAGTTTAACATTTCCAAATAATCGTTGGTGTGGGTTATTGGGTGAGGGTTTCTTTCTGTTACAGGTATTCCTCCAAGTTGTACGATTGCCTTTCTGACTATATCAGCGTGTTCAATAGATTCAGTCATTTCGGTATTGAACATTGGAGATAATTGTAATCTATGTATTCCTTTGATATTTGCCGCATAATGCGCATACATGTTACTGGCTCTTAACTCCCAACCAAGGGCAATATTCATCTTATCTATCAGGTCGCTCATTGTCTCAACTCTTTAGGGTGCACTAAACTTTTCCGGGGCTCCGTACACGGATAATGCTATGATTCAGCATTATTAAACTAATGCAGTGATTTTAGATATTTTCCAATCGTTCGCCAATTTCCCATCCTAGAAATGCTCCGATTATGCAAACAAAAAAAGTTAGCAGTATATATGCCAAAGCGGTAAACTGGTCATCATTTTTAATCAACCTCATAGTTTCAACTGAAAATGTTGACATTGTGGTGAATGCTCCAAGTAATCCGGTGCTAAAAAATAACATCAGTTCTTCTGATGAACCTCGGTTTATGGCATAAACTGTAATCGCTCCGAGTAGTACAGAACCGAGTGCATTAACAATAAATGTGGACCATGGGAAGTCAGTTGAATCAAGTAATTGTCCAACGGCAAAACGTAATGTTGCTCCTATAGCACCGCCTAGAGAAACAATGGCAATATGTTGAAGCATGATTTTTCCAACATCGCTGTGATGTTAAATTATCCGCAATTATCCGCGCAAATTTGGTGTTTAACCGATAGACATGATAACTTGGCAGTCGTGGCCATGCCATGAGCAATATCGTTTGGTTTCTGACTAGTAATGAAGGCAAATTAATTGAAGCTGAACGTCACTTAAATCAACTTGGTTACTCAGTGAAGCAATTAATTGTTGATTCAGAGTTGATTTATGAGCCGCAGGCTGATGATTTGATTACCGTCGCTAAATCTAAAATTAATCAAGCATTGAATCATATTCCTGATGATTTTAATGATGGAGATATGATTCTGGTTGAAGATGCAGGGTTATTTGTTGACGCTCTTCACGGCTTTCCGGGGGTTTATTCATCCTTTGTACATTCAACCATTGGTAATGTCGGAGTACTAAGATTACTATCCCATCTTAATTCTGCTGACCCTGTCTCTTCGGCAAAGTTACGCTCAGCCCACTTCAAGGCAGTTGCTGCCTTGTGGAAAAATGGTGAAATTATTCTTGGCGAGGGGATTTGTCCAGGCCATATCTCGCTAGAGATAATGGAAGGTAGTGGATTTGGTTATGATCCAATTTTTATCCCCTATGACTTGGACACAGAATTAAACCCGTTAACTCCCGGTAATTATGGTGAATTTAGTACTCACGGCAAAACCTTCGGCGGAGTTGGCCCTGAAATAAAGCAAAACTTTAGTCATAGAACTAAGGCTTTAATCGACTTATTCAACCAATTGCCATCAGCATCATAAATTAGAAGTGATTGGAATGGGACGAGGGACATGGGATTTCTACGGACAATGTGCGGTCTTGTTGCCCTCAGTGCAGGGTTGTTTTATCTAACCTCGGCCTCAAGTTTATCAGATGACGGCAAATGGATTCTGATTGGTATCACCTTCGCATCAGCGAGCTCTTGGGTACTTATTGGAGGCAGGCCAGTGGCTGTACAAAATCAAACTTTAGTGGCTCAAGATAATACTGAAGATTTAGTTTCAAGCGATGATATGGATGAAGAAGAATCATCTAATACAGATATACCTCAGCCCGTGAAACAAGAAGAGAGTTTGGACGGTGTTTCGTTGAAACAGCGAAAGTTAGCGAAGATAAAAGCAGCAGAGGCAGAAGCAGAGGGGCCGCAGCAAGATATTGAGGAACTCGATGAAGTTCAAGTTTCAGTGGAAAATGTGCACCAAGCCGACGAGTATGTTGTAGAAGTAAGTCCGGAATCAGTTGAAGATGCTGATATAGAACTGACAGTTTCAAACCGTCGAGTACAACACCAAGTGATTAGAGAACGTATCGAGAAGCGACGAAGAAATCAACTCGCTGAAATCCGTGCATCTACCGTGAAAATGTGGGAACAACATAATGAGGGAGAGGATATCGTTGGAATGCTACAAAATCCAGACCATGGACAAAATATCTTGGAAGAGCCTCTCAAGCCACAGGCAGGTCATGTCTACGGAGCGACATTTATCAGATTAGACGAAACCAGTATTTTGAAATTGAGAACACCGTTAGATTCTGGCTTTGAAGAGGTAGAAAAGAAAGAAAAATTACCTGAACTACCAGGTATTCCTGGAATGCCATTACCTCCACTGCCAGACGGTTCCATGCCATTACCGCCGTTGCCAAACCCCAATGCTAGCGATGCCTTAGCAGCACTAAAGATGCAAATGGATGAGGATTGAGATAATGGTTGATAACCATTCTAGGGTCGCCGATAATAATCTAAAATTGGCTCTGCTTGGATTTACCCTTGCCGCAATAGCACCGACAATTTCTGTAGTAACAGGATTTGTTTATCAAGCGGGATTGTTGGCAATAATCGTATTTTTTGTTACCAAAGTTTGGATGTTTGGACTGCCGGCATTTTGGTTTTTAGTTGTCGAGAAACAACCAGTTTCATATTCAACTGCTAATCTTGGTGGTTGGAAAATATCTGCGCTGCTAGGTTTTTTGATGTGCGTGATAATATATGTTGCTTATTTTCTGCTTGGTGATAAATTATTGAGTTCAGATGACCTTAAATCGATTCTAGAACCAGTAGGACTAACCAATAAAAAGATTTTTTTTATCGCAGTAATTTATTGGATATTTGTAAACTCTGTCCTCGAAGAATATCTTTTTAGGTGGTTTTTGACGACTAAATTAGAACAAATTTTTGGCGGTTATTGGTTGCCAATTATCCTATCTGCGTTAATTTTTACCATTCATCATACAATCGCATTATCATATTTCATCAGCCCATTAGGCAATTTCTTATGTTCACTTGGATTATTCATTGGCGGAATAATCTTTTCTTGGCTTTACATGACAAGCCGGAGCATTTGGATTCCATGGCTCGCTCACGCAATGTGTGATGTAGCAGTATTTTCAATTGCTTGGCATTTAGTAATTGGGTTTTGAATCAATTATCATGCCAGTTCGGCTTAGATCTCGCCATAAAAGCGTTGACACCTTCGACCTTATCTTTACTATCAAATAACTTGGCAAATTCCTCAGCCTCAATTGCTATACCTTCATCAAGAGAATGATTTAGTGAAGCTCTGATCGTTCTTTTTGCTGCTTTGGCAATGAATACCGATTTACTAGCAATAATATTGGCCATATTCATTGTAATATCATACAGTTCTTCGTTGGCACAGACTTGGTTAACCAGTCCAATCTTTTCTGCTTGTTCAGCATCAATCATTTCTCCAGTGAGAACCAATTCCAGTGTTTTTCCATAGCCAATTAATCTACTCAACCGTTGTGTTGCTCCATATCCTGGAATTAATCCTAAATTTATCTCAGGGGTACCAAATTTAGACCGCTTTGAGGCGATTCTAATGTCACATGAACAGGCAACTTCGCTGCCACCACCTAAGGCAAATCCGTCAATCATAGCAATAGTTGGTTTGGTCAAATTCCATATCGCCTCTACCGCGTTATCGGTAAATTTTATTTTGGCAGCCTTGCTGTCCATATCAACAAATTCAGAAATATCTGCGCCTGCAACAAATGCATTTGGTTTAGGCCGCTTGCCTTCGAGGGGAGCTAGTGGTTTTGCTCCAGTTAGGACAATACATCTAATTTGGGTATCTGCTTCAGCCCAGGCACAGAAATTTTTCAGCGCCTCCATCACTTCTGAGTTCAGTGCGTTCAATTTATTTGGCCGATTTATCGTTGCCAAAGCGATATATCTGCCGGTTTCCTCGTCATTTACTGCTATCTTTTCAATTGATAAAACATCTGATATAGGGGCGTCCATATCATTGCCAGAACAATCACCTTGAAGATTTATTCGATTATGGCTTAATCCAATATTACATACAATAGGACATCCTCCAAGAGTCATGAGTGAAACCGCTCCGTTGGTAAAAGCAGTAGACATGGCCAAGAAATATGGTGACTTTATTGCGCTTCATCCATTGAATGTAGAAGTTCACTCGGGCGAATTTTTTGGTGTTTTTGGGCCCAATGGTGCAGGGAAGTCCACTTTCATAAAATTGCTCACCGGTCAATTGAAGCCGAGCAAAGGTAAAATCGAGGTTTTGGGTATTAATGCGATAAAAAATCCACAAAAGGTGAAAGCGAATATTGGTATTGTTCCAGAATCTGAATCACCCCCTTCTTATCTTACACCCGTGGAATTTTTACAATTCGTTGCTAAACTTCGGGATTTAGAAGAAGTAGATGAAAAGGTTGAATATTGGATGGAGTGGTTTGGACTTGAAGATAAGCGTAATACTATGTGTAAGGATTTATCAAAAGGCCAGAGGCAAAAAGTGATGTTGGCTTCTGCCTTTATTCACAAGCCAAAGTTACTATTTCTAGATGAACCATTTGCCAATTTGGATCCTATCTATCAGCGTAAATGCCGCGAATGGTTATTGTCTCATGTGAAACAAGGTGGAACGATATTTTTGTGCTCCCACGTTCTTGAAATGGCGGAGCGAATGTGCAATCGAATGGCGATAATTAACGATGGAAAAGTACTGGCTGCAGGGACTGTTAGAGAATTAAAACAAGATGTTAAGGAAACGCTAGAAGATGTATTCATTCGATTAGTTGGACATTCTATTGACGATGTTGAAAGTTTGTCAAAAGTTACAGAATCTAAAGAGGAATAATAATGTCAGGCGCCTCTATTTCTTCAACAAATTGGAGTGATGCAAGAGGTGTGGATTTTTCAACCGAGAGTTTGGGGACTAGTCCAGAAGGACAGAGGTTACTTACTCCGCTTAGAGGAGTGTCGGCTTTTTTGGCTACATTCAAAGTGATGTACAAGGAAGAGTTTCGTAAAAATGTAGAATTTGCCAAGGCCAGGCAAATGGTCTTATTTCCATTATTACTTGCTTTAGTTACTATGGTTTCCACTATTGGTTTGCAATTTTTAGTCGGTGATTCTGCTGCGCAAACTAGTGAGACTAGTGTTAACAGTTTTACTTGGCAAGAGTTGAGATTTGGGCTTCATTTACCATTATTGATGTTCAGCCTTGGGATGGGTACCTTTGCTTTTATGGGCAGAGATGCTTTAGTTAGGAGGACAGCATCAAAAAACCACTTATTGGCTTCTCCAGCTTTACAACCACTGCCCAATTCAATGGCTCATTTTGCATATTTTGTCAAAGACCTAGTGTTTTATGTTATGTTGATTTTATCGCCCATTATCATCGGTATGGGTCTGGGTAAGGGTTTAGATACCTTATTTGGTATAACAACTCCGTTAGAATACTCAAGTTTGCCTTGGACATGGTTTGCTATGGTGGTCACCCTAGCTCAAGGTTTAGTAATCTCATTTCTGGCATCAGCATTGTGGATGCGAGGTAGGCCTTTCACAATCTTTGGCCCTATCTCAGTAATTTTATTTGGAATAATTGTTGGAGTGGGAGCTATTGATATTGAATTTATTCTTATAGGATTAAAAATACAAACCGAAAAGAATGTTTTAATCGGCCTGCTTGGGTTTGTTTTTTGTATTGGTCTAGGGTATTTTTCATCACTGCTGATAATTGATGATTTTGATGTTAGTGTCGTAGAAAAAGGAGATTTGTTTAGGCCAATGTATGGGCGACTTTCGTTTTTGGGGCGAGGTGAAATAAGAATAATAGTCGCCAAAGAATTTGTCGATTTATTTCGCTCAGGTTCCATCAAAAAGATGGTTGTATCCTATACAATACCGCTCGCAGTTTTGCTAGGGATGGCATGGCTAATCGATTTCGCTGAGGCCCCAATTCCGATTAATTTGTTGTCATATGCACCGTTTTTGGGGTTCTTTGGCTTTAATTTCTATTCTTGGTTGACAATTCTTGATTCGCCAGAATTTATGAACGGTTTGCCGGTTAGAGTGCCTCAATTAATCCGAGCGAAAGTATTGGTGTACTTCATAATCACCTCATGGATTTCACTGATATTCATCATCTTGATGGCATGGCGTTTAGATGAGTGGGCATCCCTACCAACAAGCATAGTTGTTATGTTCGCCAACTCGATTTACATTGTAGCACTAACTGCCTTTTTGATGGGTCTAAGGCCCAATAAAGCCATATTTGATGCATCGATTATGATTTGGTTTTGGATAGGTACAGTATTGCCTTTACTCGGTTTATTCCTGTTGTCATTCACTCAAGGGGATGTATCATTATATGGTAATTGGTGGGAGAGAGCATCTGAGGACGGATTGGCCGCAACTGCTTCAATGTATGATGAAGGCATGGTTAGGCAAGGGTACGTTGGAATGCTGTCGATCTCAGCATTCTTATTATTTGCTTCAGGAGTACTCTGGAAACTTATGGACAGACGATGGGGTGCGGCAGAATTTGACAACTAATGTGTTTAGAATAAATGCCCATACATACTGAAAAATAGGTACTTTCAAGAAGTGCCAACAACACCAACAGCCATGGGAAAAGTCGTTGCCGTCTGCGGTATGCCGGGTTCAGGCAAGGGGGAGTTCGCTAAGATTATGGCTAATCAAGATGTACCAGTAAGGTCGATGGGCGACATGGTTAGAGCAGAGGTTGCCTCACGTAGTCTTGACCCAAGTCCTACTATCTTTGGCGAGGTTGCTGCTGATTTGAGGGCTAAACACGGCGAAGAGGTTCTCGCAGTAAGGCTGGCAGACGAAGTTGATAATTTACTTCATAGTCACGCAATAGTGATTATTGATGGCATGCGCGGTACGGCAGAGTTCGATATATTTTCTAACAGGTGGGATTCAAGGTTTAGCAGCATGGCAATAGTTGCATCAAAAGAAATAAGATTCTCTAGGACGCAATCACGGGGCCGCTCTGAAGATGGTGACTACTCGCAGTTTGAAATCCGTGAACAGCGTGAGGCAGGTTGGGGTTTAATGGAACTAATCAATTCGGCCGATTTCACAATTAAAAATGAAGGCAGTATTGAGGATTTAATCTATCAATCTCAAAAGTGGCTTGGAAATTTTTCTCAAAAATGAATTTGGTGACCTATATTTACGGCCAGTGCGGCTATTTCATGTAGTGATTTCACCGAAGTGTTATAGTTGTCCGATGCATGTCATAGATTGCATCGGCGGGGGGTAATGGTATGGCAAGGAAACGTGGAAAGCGCAGCGGCGGCGGAAAACGAC
>CEQY01026133.1_pt1 | contig 11359 bp, 8 predicted proteins | sample 361391 | NCBI WGS metagenome assembly CEQY01 (sample SAMEA2621075, study PRJEB7988) | marine metagenome | isolation source: saline water (ENVO:00002010), including
AATGGAAAGGTTAACTCAGCTGAGGTAGAAATGTATGTATTACCACCGACAGATTCTTCATCACTACTTTCATTTTCCGTGAACCTTGGGCTGATACCGCTTGGTGCGAAACCCTTTAGAATAGTACCGGGATTACGGAAAGCATCAGAAATTAAAACGTCTTGATCATCTAATCCAAAAATGTGTCCCATGTTCATCGATATGGAACCCACGAGACTATTTGTAAAATCTTTATAATAATTTCCAGATACTTCAGTTCTTAAATACTTTACGTCGCCACCAAGACCCGCTAAATCTTGACTAAAGTCTATGAGTGTACCGTTAGTTGGTGAAATCATATTATCTAGAGTGTTGTATCGAAGGGAATAGCCAAATTCAGAAATGTTTCTTGTGCCTTCAAGCTGAGTGAGAGCAGCGCTTGAATTTGCTGGCACGTCATATACCTCATTGTTAGTATATTTATATTTAGTAACTAAATGTAAATCTTCGGATAATGGGAACCCGAATCTGAGCCCAGCACCAATTTCTTTGTTTTTGTATCCCGATTCTTCAGTTAAATCTGTTTCATTTCCAAAGATATCTATACCTGCTGAAACATCAGAGCTCAAAAAGGATGGTTCCGTAAATTGAATATTCACTAGACTTTGATCACCCCCGAGACTGAATTGCGTCGCAATTCTCTGGCCTTTTCCTAATAAATTATCTTCTTTTATGTAAACACTCCCCACAAGTCCCGCGACGCTTGAGTAACCTGCCCCAAACATGAGAGATCCTGTAGGTTTTTCACTAACTGCTATCTGTATCACTTTCTTATCTGGAGCTGAGCCATTTACGGTATTTAGCTTCACATCGGAGAAAAAATTAAGGCCTCTAAGATTTCTCATTGACTCGTTAAGATATGTCTGATTTAGTGCGTCTCCTTCAGAGATTTTTAGCTCTCTGCGTATTACGTAATCGTACGTTCTTTGGTTACCAGATATTTCTATACGCTCTACGTATAACGGTGGGCCATTTTCTAGTATGTAGGTCAAATTTACTTTTTTTGTGTTATCATTAATCTCTTCAATCACATCAACTGTTGCAAAAGGATTGCCATTTGCTTTCATAAAATCAACAAGATTAGTTTTATTTAAGTTTATTTCTGACTCATCATAATAATTATTTACATTTGTCGTAATTAAACTCGCAACTGATGATGTATATGCGTCATCTAGTTGATTTGATATTGAAACATCACCAAACTGATATCTATCACCCTCGTCTACAGTAAATGTAATCACAAAGTTACCTGAAGTGTTATTCAACTCCCCAATAGCATTTGTAACATTGAAATTAATATATCCATTATCTCTGTAGAATTGACTCAATAGCTCTTTGTCATACTCCATTATGGCATTATCATAAGATCTTCCCGTTCCCCATATCTTATCAATCCAAGAACTTCTTGAGGTTGAAATTACACTTCTTAATACTCTGTCTGAATAGCTCTTGTTTCCAATGAAGTTTATATCAGTAATTTTTGTTATTGATCCTTCATTAATCTCATAAACCAGATCAATCCTATTAAAATCTAATTTGATTATTTTAGGTTCGACAATCACACTATATCTACCGGCTGATCTGTAAGAACTAATAATTGTTGAAATATCTTCTTCTAGTTTATTCTTTGAGAATGTCGAGCGCGCATTCAAAGATACAAGATCTCTTAATGAGTCATCATTTATTGCTTTATTACCTTCAAAGGCAACCTGATTAATGAGGAAATTTTCTTGTACTGTTATAACTAACCTCGAATTATCATAATTAATCTGCACATCAGAAAATAACTCTGTTTCATATAGGTCTCTGAGAGCTTCATCGACCTCGGCTTGATTGTAAGCGCTACCGACGCTCAATTTTGCATAATTAAGTATTGTATTTTCATCAATCCTATTATTGCCAGTAACATCAATTCTACTGATTAGATGATTGTTGGCATGCAGATCTGACGCAAAGACAAAGAATGCGAAAAAAGTAATAAAAACAGAATTATATAAAAAAGTTCTCATAATATCATTTTTGTTTAATTTACACCGTTATTATATATAATTTTATTAAAATATATTTAAAAAATTCAAATCATTCCATAAAGCAAAAAACATTAAAAAGATTATAAACCCTAATCCAATCTTATGGAATAATTCAAATGACCTTTCACTTAAGGGTTTCCCCCTAATAGCTTCTATCAAATAGAACATTAAATGCCCTCCATCAAGCATTGGAATTGGGAAAAGGTTAATAAGGCCAATACTTACAGATAATAATGCTGTTAGTTGCAATAGTGGCATGATACCATTTTTTGCAACATCGCCTGAAATTTGAGCAATACGAATAGGACCACCCAAATTCTCAGTAGACTCAGCTCCAATAACCATCTTATAGATATAGCTTAGGGATAAATGAATTATTTGATATGTATCGTTTATGCCATACCCTACTGCCCGGATCACTGACATCTTCTCTTTTACGATATTTTTTTCGAGTGTGCCACCCCCTATACCAATATAAAATACTTCTCCTGATTTCTTTTCTGGGTTCAAATATCTTATTTCAGGTGTCAGGTCTATATTAATATAACTTCCATTTCTTAATATACCAAATTGGAGTTCATCAGTCTTTTTTTCTTGAATTATACGCGGTATATCGCCAAATTTAGTTACCGACTCTTCATCAATAGAAATTATGATGTCATCAACCTTGAGACCTCCATCCATTGCAGGGCTGGACTCTTCAATACTCTCTATTACAGGTAGTATCGTTGTTTTCCCATTAACTGAATATAGAAAAGTAAATATAACTAAGGCTAGGATAAAATTTGCGATTGGGCCTGCTGAAACAATTGATGACCTTTGGAATATTGATTTTGAGTGAAAGCCATTTTCAGATAATTTATTCACATCTGCTTTGCTTGCAGGGTCTGCGTCATCAACAAATTTTACATAGCCCCCCAGCGGGATCCAACATATTTTCCATTTAGTTCCCTTTTTATCATAAGTACTAAAAATTTCCTTACCAAAACCCACTGAAAATGCTTCAACATCAACCTTGTTAAGCCGCGCAATTACAAAATGCCCGAGCTCATGGAAAAAAACAACTACCGTCAGAACAAATAAGAAAGGTATAGTATATATTAGAAAATTATATGACAAGCTTGAAAAATTCACCAAATCTAACATTTTAATTACAAAGCCTCATCTATAATGGTTGATGCAAAATCTTTTGCTTTTTGATTTAATAATAATATATGCTCGATATTATTTTTTAAAACCTTTTGCTTAATTTTTTTACTATGATCAAGCGACTTCTTAATGACTTTAAATATATCTAAGAATGAAATTTTCTTAGACATGAAGTTTTCAACCGCAACTTCACTTGCCGCATTGTAAGTAATAATAGAACCCACCCCATTATCAATAGCCTCTCTAGCCATTTTAATTGTAGGGAATTTTTCATTATCGAGATCGCAGAAGGTTAGATTTTTAATATCAGCTGTTTCCAGATTCCCAAATATTGGTGCATTTTCGCTATCAAATATTGCATCACTGATGGGTATTCTCATATCTGCTTTAGACATCAAAGATAGGGTTGTTCCATCATACATCGATACCATGGCATGTATAAGAGACTGCGGATGAACCATTATTGTTATATTTTTATGACTCATATCAAATAAATATGTAGCCTCAATTAATTCTAAGCCTTTATTGATTAGCGCTGATGAGTCGATTGTAATTTTTTTACCCATATCCCATGTTGGATGCTTTAATGCATCCTCCAATGTTACATTTTCCAAATCTTCAATACTTGTATTGAGAAACGGCCCTCCTGATGCAGTAAGTATGATGTTTTTTGGATTTTTGTAATTTGTATAATTTAGAAGCTTATGAATTGCATTATGCTCGGAGTCAACTGGTACAATATTTGTGGATTTATTTATTTTTTTATCAAACAATAAACTACCAGCAACAACAATTGACTCCTTGTTCGCGATCGCAAGCCTCTCAGTGCTGTTAATAGCTTGATAGGTAGGTTCAATTCCAGCACTTCCAGATATTGCTGATAGAACAACATCCGATGATTTTGATGCTATTTCATTAATTTCATCAGGCCCTGCTTTTATTTCTATTTCAGTCCCAAATAAGTTGTTCTTCAGCTCTCCATACATTTGGGTGTCTGAAATTACCGCATACCTTGGTTTAAATTTTAGGCATTGGCTTGATAATGTATTAACATCCTTACCCGCAACTAATGCTAACATTGAGAATTTATCTTCTATTGTGGGAATTGATAAAGCGCTGATACCAATTGATCCGGTGGATCCCAATATTGTCAAATTTTTCTTCAACTTACCTCCAAAAATATAAAATATTCTCGTAGCTATTATAACTAGCTATTTGATCTAAAATTATGAAAAATAACCCGACACCAATTATGCTGTCCATTCTATCTAGCAGCCCGCCGTGACCAGGAAGAAAATTACTTGAATTTTTCACATTAAAATTTCTTTTAAAATAGGACCCCAGCAGATCACCTAAAATAGCCCCAAGCGCCATAATCAAAATGAAGACGTAGATAATACTATTATTAAAATCCACCCAAGAGATTAGTGCCAGAAAATAAAAAAAGATAGCTGGCGTCAGGAAGGCAAATAGCGTTCCTTCAAATGTCTTATTTGGTGATATATTTGGAAAAATCTTCTTTCTGCCAAGCAGCTGCCCACCGAAATAGCCAAAACTATCTGAAATAACAGCAATCATTATTACAAGAAAAAATGATATTAGACCGTCTGTTGGATTACCTTGCAATCTTATTTGGTAAAATACAAAAAAACTTAAATAAGAATAACCGATGATTGCGAAGAACCAATTATTACCCCTATTAAACAATTTAATTAAAATATACCCGACGACTAAAGCCGCCACACAAATACTTATGGCAATATCTGGAACTATTTTTAAGATGTACAATGAAATACAGAGAGAAGATAAATATATCAATGCAGTAACTTTTCTTTTCGGAATGTTTATTATGGTTATTAGCTCGAAAAAAAATACTGTTGAGACACAGATAAGAGCTATTTTAAAATAAATTCCTCCCATATATATTGGTAAAATAAAAATTGGTAAAATTAACAGTGCCGTTTTAAATCGTAATTTTAAATTATCAACATCCATTGCTCAATTCACACCCTCTTATTCGGAGTGTTCCTTCCATATCTTCTCTCTCGTTGAGAATACTCTTCCAATGCATTGTGGAAATGGTCAACGTTAAAGTCTGGCCAAAACGTATCTGTAAATATAAATTCAGAGTATGCACATTGCCATAATAAAAAATTACTCAACCTCATCTCACCACTTGTTCTGATTATTAGATCCGGGTCAGGTATATTTGCTGTGTCTAAATATTCACTCATTAAATCATTATTGATCATATCGGTTGATATTTTTGCCAGTTGGATATCATTAAGTATTTTCTTCATTGCTCTGATTATCTCGTCCCTACCGCTGTAATTAAATGCAGCAATAAGCTGCATACCATTGTTAAAGCATGTTTTTTCTTGGACCATTTTGATTATTCTTTTTTGTGGTTTCGCGAGCGTATCCATATCACCTATCACGGATACTCTGATATTACTTGAAATTATCTCATCTAGATATTCACGCTCAAAACTTTCCATAAGATCCATTAAATTTGAAATTTCTGATGGATCCCTTTTCCAGTTTTCCTTGCTGAAACTGAATAGTGTTAGGTATTTAATGTTAAAATTGGCAGCAGCTTTGGCTATCAAAACAAGTGTTTCTATACCTTTCCGATGACCATCTTCATCCTGCAACTCCCTACCTCTTGCCCATCTTCTATTCCCATCTAGAATTATAGCAACATGATCAGGCAAGTTTGTGATTTCACTCATGGTAACTAATTTCAATGAAAGATATTAAACGTTCATAATTTCAGCAGTCTTTTTTTGAAGCGTCTCATCAATCTCCTTTATAGCGGAGTCTGTGATATTTTGAATATCATTACCATAATTTTTTTGGTCATCCTGACTGATATCACTGCTTTTTTCAAGCTTCTTTAGTGTATCCATTCCATCCCTTCGAACGTTTCTGACTGCGATACGAGCATTTTCTGCGTATTTACTTGCAACCTTACAGAGTTCCTCTCTTCTCTCTAAGTTCAGTTCTGGAATAGGAATTCTAATTGATTGCCCATCCATATTTGGATTTAAACCTAATCCTGCCTCACGTATTGCTTTATCAATAGCCTCTGCTTGTGATTTATCCCAAACTTGCACTGATAATGTGCGTGGATCAGGAGTGCTTACAGTGGCAAGTTGATTTAAAGGCATCTTTGAACCATACACTTCGACAACAACGGGGTCCAATAAACTTGCTGAAGCACGTCCCGTTCTCAAACCCGAAAACTCTCCTTTTAGCGAGTTTATAGCACCGTCCATTCGTCGCGAAAAATCTTGTAAATTAAATTCATCTATCATTTCGGCACCCTAATTAGAAATAATTGTAAATTCTGCTTTTTTTTCTATGACCTTTTTTAACTCGTCTCTCTTCTTTATGGAAAACACAATTATCGGTAAATCTGCTTCTTCTGCCATTATAATTGATGTCATATCCATAATCCTTAGGTTGTTATTTATAACATAATTATAATCTAATTTTTTAAATTTCTTAGCTTTTGAATACTTTTCTGGGTCTTTATCATATACCCCATCCACTTTTGTTCCCTTCAGAAGAACATCACAGTCAAGCTCAAGCGCTCTCAAAACGGCAGTTGTATCAGTTGTAAAATAGGGATTACCAGTTCCTCCAACAAGAATTACCAAGTGCCCACGGTTCATAGCCTCTTTTGCCTCTTCATTATCAAATTTTCTTACAACCCCCGGTATAGCAATGGATGAATAAACAATTGATTTAATTTGGTTATTTGATAATAGATTTTTTAAAAAAATCCCGTTTATTATTGTACTAAGCATACCCATATGGTCTGCGTTAGTCTTTGTGAGGGCTAAGCCCCTATGATTGATGCCTCTGATTATATTACCACCACCGATGACTACTGCAATATTTACTCCAGATTTTTTGACACTAATAATATCATTTACAATTTGTTTTGATGTTGGATGATCAAAAATACTTTCTGAGTCTCCTGCAAGAATCTCGCCTGAAATTTTAAGTAAGACATTTTTGTATTTTTTTGCCATTACTAACCACCTAATGAGTAGGATTTTAAATTAATTTTTGTTTATTACTGCCGCGACTTCATCTGCGAAGTCTTCTTCCTTCTTTTCAATACCATCCCCTAGTTGCATTCTAGTAAAACGTGTAATTACAATATCCTCATTTAACTCACCAGATTTATTTTCAAGCAGTTTTTCTATTTTAGTTTCACCATCTATAACAAAAATTTGAGATAATAAAGCATTTTCTTCAGTAAATTTTTTTATTCTACCCTCAACCATTTTTTCGATTATGTTCTCGGGTTTGCCGCTTTCACGTGCTTGTTCAACCGCGATTTGCTTTTCCCTATCAATTAATTCAGGACTTATTTCGTTTGATGCTAAAGCTAGTGGATTTGTTGCTGCAATATGCATACAGAGACTTTTTCCAAAATCAGCTAAATTATCAATGGCAGCTTTGGACCTTATGGCGACTAATACTCCTATCTTACCAAGGGACTCAGCAACAGCATTATGAGTGTAAGAAAATATGTGCTCATCTTCAATATTTTCATACTTTGTAACCCTTCTTAACATAATATTCTCGCCTATTGTTGCAATCTTTTCATTGATTTCTTCAGTAACAGTTCTGCCAGTATTTGGATACTGCGCACTTTCAAGTTCATCATTATCAATAGAAACCTCAAGTACACCTCTTAGTAGGTCTTGAAATTCTTCATTTCTTGCAACAAAATCTGTTTCTGAGTTTAACTCAATCATAGCGGCAGACCCATTCTTAATGAGCGATCCAATTAAGCCTTCTGAGGCAATTCTGTCTGATTTTTTGGCCGCTTTGGTTATTCCTTTGGCCCTTAACCAATCTATGGAGAGATCTATATTCCCATCGTTTTCAGTAAGCGCTGTTTTGCAATCCATCATACCTGCACCACTTTTTTCTCTGAGCTCTTTAACTAGCCCTGCAGTAATTTCAACCATTTACACTCCTTAATTGTATTTGACGCCAAAGAAATTTAAGACTTCTCAATATTATCTTCAGTTGGCTCTGGTTTCTTCTTAGTTGATATTCTTTTCTTTTTTTCGACAATTAACTCTTTGTTTTCCTCGGTTGATGTGTTGACCTCGGTGGATTCCTCGACGGAGTCAACAGGAGGCTCTTCGGTTACACCCTCGTCTTTTGGTTCTTGGTTTAACACCTCCAAATCATCAGATGATACTGGATCAATACTTTCACCTTGATCAATTGCATTTTTTGTTTGTGAATTTTCCATACCATCCAAGATTGCGCGCTCTGCCAATGAGCAATATAGCGCAATGGCTCGAGAGGCATCATCGTTCCCAGGTATTGGATGATCTATATTATCTGGTGTTGAATTTGTATCAAGGATTGCCACAACAGGAATACCAAGTTTATTGGCCTCCAGTATTGCAATCGCCTCTTTATTTGTATCAATAACAAACAGAATATCTGGTAAGCCCCCCATATCTTTGATACCACCGATCGCTCTTTCGAGCTTATTATGCTCTCGGGTAAGTTTTAATACTTCTTTTTTTGTAAGAGCATTTATTTTTTCACTACTTAGCATTTCTTGAAGATCTTTAAATCTTTTAATTGAATTAGAAACTGTTTTCCAATTCGTTAAAATACCCGCCATCCATGTATGATTAATATAATACTGTGCAGATTTTTTCGCTGAGTCTGCAACATGCTCTGATGCTTGTCGTTTTGTGCCAACAAACAAAATCCTGCCTCCTGACGCAGCTACATCTCTAATCGCGAGAAGTGCTTGATGTAACAATGGTACGGTTTGTGATAAATCAATTATATGGATACCATTTCTTTTACCATAAATAAAGGTTTCCATCTTGGGATTCCAGCGTTCTTTTTTATGACCAAAATGAACGCCAGCTTCTAATAGCTCTCTCATTGAGAAATCTGGAAGTGACATTATTATTCTCCTGACTCGGTTATTCCCCATAGAGCTTAACAAACACCGACTCATGCTCTATGTACGTAATATGCTGTTTATATGATTTTATGAAAAAAATATCAAGCTAATTTACCAAAACATTCTTAGTCTGTGTTTATGTCGACTACTCCAGGTATTGAGCTTAGATACTTTTCGGTATCATCGTCAAAGGAATAGGTATTTCCAATCTCAAGTTTTATATCTTTTTTTAAATTATTATCATAAAATTTTAAATTGATAATATCTGAACCTTTGCCAAGCTTCAGCTTTTCAGCTATTAGATCAATTGCTGTTATATCTGATATTTTTATTGTATATTTTTGATTAACAATCTCTTCGTTCTGGTTCAAATCTTCTATCTCGGGATGGATGGAATTATCGCTTACTTCCTCGGCTTTATCAGTATCAAATAAACCATCTTCGGTGGCTTGAATGACGTCATTTACGCGGAGTCTGATTGAGTCGCCTTGGTGGTCGGCATCTACTTTTATCACTAAAACATTGCCTACAAATAGTACTTCATTAAATTTATCTATAGTATCTGAAAAAAACATAGTCTCAAATTCTTGGCTTTCATCTGAGAATCTTATAAATGAGTAATTTCTCCCTGTTTTTCCTCTTCTGTTTACCCTTGCGTGAATTACACCAGCCAGTCTCGCTTGCTTATACCTTTTTGTCTTTACGTTATTTATGAAATCAGCATATGAAGTGACGCTGTGCTTCTTAACGTCGCGCGAATAGCCTTGCAATGGATGACCTGACAAATAAGATCCCAAAAATTCAAACTCACCTGCAAGTTTTCTGCTTCTGTTCCATTCTTTTTTTTCAGGTAGCCTTATTTCAGCCTTTGTTTCTTCAATACCAGCAAATATATCTGTCTGACCATCTAAATTTTTTTTCTTGAGCCGGTTTGACTCCAATAGAAGAATTTCAACGTTCTCCATCAGCAGCGCTCTGTTCTGTTCAATCTCATCAAAAGCGCCTGCCATGATTAATCCCTCAAGCGCACGCTTATTTACAAAATGACTATCGATCCTTGAGATAAAATTCTGAATATCAGTATAATGTCCATTTTTATTCCTCTCAGCGCAAATGTTTTCAACTGCCTGCGCACCAACATTCTTTATCGATGATAGTGAGAATCTTATTGATTTACCCTCAATTAGAAAATCGTGTGAAGAGTAATTTATTGAGGGTGGTAATATCTCTATTTTCATCCTTTTTGTTTCTGAAATAATACTTGAAACCTTATCGATATTACCAATATCTAGTGTCAAAAGCGCTGACATAAATGCTAGGGGATAATTCGCTTTTAAGTAAGCGGTTTGGAATGCAATCAAAGCATAGGCAGCCGAATGCGCCTTATTAAAACCATATCCTGCAAATTTATCCACCAAATCAAATATATATTCAGCTTTTTTTCTATCAACCCCATTTGAGCTTGCGCCATTGATAAATTTATCTCGCTGCGCATCCATTTCAGATTTTATTTTTTTACCCATAGCCCGCCTCAGGAGATCGGCTTCACCAAGACTATAACCAGCTAATTTCTGGGCAATTTGAATGACCTGCTCTTGATATATTATTACTCCGTAAGTATCAGCAATTATTGGGTTAATAAGCTCATGCAAATCTTCAATCTCAACATCTGTATTCTTTGACTCAAGATATTGAGGAATATTTTCCATTGGACCTGGTCGGAATAGTGCAATTAAGGCAATTAAATCTTCAAAGTTATTCGGGTGAGCCTTGACCAGTAAATCTTTCATGCCTGAGCTTTCAAATTGGAAAACACCCGATGTTTCGCCATCTCTAAAGAGTTTGAGAGTTTTCTCGTCCTGAAAATCTATAGATGTTATATCTATAGTTTTACCAATGGCTTTGAGCTGCTTGCAGCATTCACTTATTACAGACAGGGTTTTGAGGCCCAAAATATCAAATTTAACCAGACCCGCTTGCTCAACCCACTTCATATTGAACTGCGTTACAAGGGAATTAGTTTTTTGGTCCATATATAGGGGTACGTATTCCTCAAGTTTTCCATTTGATATTACAACTCCAGCTGCGTGCGTTGAGGCATGCCGGTATAGACCTTCAAGCGAGAGTGAGAACTTGAGGAGACGATCTACTGTTTCGTCTGATTTTCTAATCAAACCAA
>CEQY01182138.1_pt1 | contig 11354 bp, 11 predicted proteins | sample 361391 | NCBI WGS metagenome assembly CEQY01 (sample SAMEA2621075, study PRJEB7988) | marine metagenome | isolation source: saline water (ENVO:00002010), including
GTATTAACTTCTACTACAACTACGGCTAATGCCGCTTTACCAAAAGCTGGTGGCACGATGACTGGCGATTTAATACTTGGTGATAATGTTAAGATAGAAATAGGAGACGCTACAGGTGGAGATTTACAAATATATCACGACAGTAGTGATAGTTATATAAGTGAAGAGGGAACTGGAACTTTAATTATAAGAGGATCAAATGCTGTAAGACTTACAAATGTAGGTGGTGATAACATGTTCTTGGGTAATGATGGCGGAGCAGCAGAGCTATATCACGCTGGAACTAAAAAATTTGAAACTGCAGCTGCAGGAACAATAACGACAGGAACTGTGGCAGGTGACGTAGTATCAGCACATCCAACAGAAACAAGTTTTGCAACTGATGATGTAATTGCAGTTTATGATACATCTGCATCAGCAATTAAGAAAGGAACCATAGCTAATGTTGCCTTACAAGGACCAGCAGGATCGCCTGGTTCTAACGGAACTAACGGAACTAATGGAAGTCCTGGCCCACCAGGGCCACCAGGACCAAGTGGTACAATTACAAATACATCATATCAAATGACAGCTTTAGGTGTTGGAACTTCTGCAGGACCGACGGGCCAGATCCGAGCGACCTCGAACATCACAGCGTATTATTCCGACTCGCGTCTAAAAGATTTTGAAGGACCAATTGATTCTGCTTTAGATAAAGTAAAAGCTTTGACAGGTTATTATTTTAAGGAAAATGATTTGGCTAAATCGTTTGGATATGACAACGAAAAACGTCAAGTTGGTGTAAGTGCACAAGAGGTAGAATCTGTTTTACCTGAAGTTGTAACTGAAGCACCTTTCAATGCTGACTATAAAAGTGTTTGGTATGAAAAACTTGTCCCTCTATTGATAGAAGCTATTAAAGAGCTAGACGACAAGAAAAAGGATAAATAATGTTTTTTGGGGTACTCGGATTTGGTGAGTCACCCTTTGGTGACGTAGGTTTTAATCCTGATGTAAAGGTTAATGCTACAGGTCAAAGTTTAACATTAACTTTATCTAACGCATACTCCATAAATAAAACTCACTTTGTAAATGGTTTTAATTTATCACTTACACAAGGAACAGTAACACCACAAGTTGTTCCACAAGAAAATAACTTTAGCACGACTGTTACACTAAACGATCCAACTGTTATTGCTGACGGTACAATACACTTACCAGCAAACAGTCTAGGAATGACAGTAAGTTTGGGTGCAACGACAGGTTATGAAGTTATTGCATCTGAAACAGGTTTTGCAATACCTGTAGATTTAAACTTTAGTCAGGCTAACATTTTCTTAAATGCACAACCAACCATAACTGGTCAAACTATAACATCAGCTGTAGGACAAGTTGCAACAGGACCAGGCATAACAGGATTTGAATTAGATGCTGCTGTATTAAAAGACGATGGTGAAAAAACATTTACAGTTACTGTTACACAAGATGGTAGTTACAATAACATTTTTGTTATAGATGGTGTACAAAAACCTTCTTTATCTCTCATTACTGGTAATAAATACATCTTTGATCAAAGTGATGGCACGAATGCAACCCACCCACTTAGAATTGCTGCAAACGGAGTAATAGATAATACAAATGTAACTGTTGTAGGTACACCGGGACAAGCAGGTGCTAGAGTAGAATATATTCCTCCTGTCAACGAGACTAGAAGCATAACTTATTTCTGCACTACACATGGTGCAGGTATGGGAAATACTATCAGTATAACTGGTACACAAATTAATTTAAGCCCTGTAGCAGCTGTATCTGGTCTCTCTATGACATCTAGTGTCAATTCTGTGATACCAAGATGGATAGCTAATGTAACAGGTCAACAAGCTAATTTATCAGTAAATAATGTTAATTTAGGTTATGCTGTGAATGCCACAGGTAATCTAATAACCAGCGTTACCGATGGTCTTTTTGCGTTTACATTTAGTGACGTAGATGATACAACTACAGCTACGGTATCTGGAACGTCTATAAGCACTACCGGGGCCGGAGGTGCATCTTATTCAGATGTATCGACATCAGGCGCGGGTACAATACCAAGTACAGCCGTGCCAAATACTGGTGCCGGAGGGTCTTCTTGGTCTGAGGTATCGACAACAGGCGCAGGAACAATTGAAGGAGAGGCGGCATAATGGCATCAACGTTTTCTGATAGATTAGGAATAGAACTAATTGGTGATGGTGAGCAATCTAACTCGTGGGGTACTACAACAAACAATAACTTTGGTAATATCTTTGACGAAGCAATATCTGGATTTTTGTCAATTGATTTAGGATCAGCCGGTTCAACCTACACTCTTACATTTAACAACGGACCTGTAACAAGAGCTACACAATCAGATAGGCAAGCTGTTTTAAGATTTCATAATTTTACAGCTGCTAAAACTATTCAAGTAGATACAACTACAAGTCCTAACAGCACTCGTGAAAGAGTTTACAGGATTGTAAATGACGGAACATCTAGTGGAACAATACAATTTAAATTAGGATCAGGCGGTAACACTTCTGATTTAGTGCCACCAGGTGGTAGAGCAATTATTGCAACAGATGGTACTAATTTCTACACACTAGCAGGTGGCGGTAGCACAAATGGATCTAATTGGACATCAGCACCATTAACAACAACAGCAAATGTATTTAGTGGTCAAAAAGTTTTTATAGACACAGCAACAAGTGGAGCGTTTACAGTAACTTTACCTGCTGCTCCAGCGGTGGGCGATGAAATTTCTTTTCTAGATATAAAAAGTAATTTAGGCACAGCTGCTCTAACAATTAATCCAAATGGTAAAAAAATATTTGGAGCATCAGCAAACGGAACTGTATCTACTAATGGTGCTGGATTTACTATTGTTTTTACAGGAAATACGGATGGATGGATAATTACGGAGAAATAACATGGCAACCTATGAATCTAGAAGATATGCTATTATTCCAATTAATGCTACTCAGATAGCAGACGGAAGTGTTTCTAACTCAGAATTTCAAACTGTAGATACTAGCTCCTCTATTAATACACAACTAGGAACTAAAGTTCCACTAGCTGGTGGAACTATGACAGGAACTCTTGCTCATGACGATAATGTCAAATCTACTTTTGGAACTGGTGCAGATTTAGAAATTTTTCACGACTCTAATAACTCTATTATTAAAAATGGAACAGGCACACTTAAATTTTTAGAAGATACAACTGAGTTTAAAAACAACGCAGATAACTCAACTTTTTTATCAATTAATTCTTCAGGTGTAACAGGAGATTTTATATCTGGTCAAACATCAACTAGCAGTGCAGCTAGCTCAGACGAAATTATTCTTAAAAACGGTAGTGGTAACATAAGAAGAATTACTATTGCAAATGCTGCATTACAAGGACCAACTGGATCACCTGGATCACCGGGAGGAACAGGGGGAACAGGACCACCAGGACCACCAGGACCTGCTGGCTCTGCACCAAATAGTACTACAGCTGTAGGTGCTTTAAGAATGTTTGTTCATCCCACAGATAAACCAACTAATGGATCTGATACTCCTCATACTGCGGGTAGCTCTTATTCTGGTAGTGTATTAAGTAATTACTTTTTTTCAGGAACTACAACTAGTAGGGCTTGTAAAGTAAGTGGATCTGCGATAGGCACAGGAACTTGGTTATGTCTTGGACCTTCAGGACGTTTTCGTGGTTCAGGTGGAGGTGACACATTTAATTTTAGGTGGCCTGGTTTATTCTTGAGGACATCATAATGGCAACATATGAATCAAAAAAATACGCAATACCAGGAGAAAGCATAACTAATATAGCTGCTACATCTATTGCAGACGGTTCTGTTACCAACACAGAGTTTCAATCAGTTGACACAACTACCTCTATCAATACGCAGTTAGGAACTAAATTACCAAAAGCCGGTGGAACTATGACGGGAGGTATAGTATTTCCTGATGACACTGGTCTAGCTCCAGCAAAAGTGTCTTTTGGAGCAGGAGATGATTTAAGAATTTTTTCTGATGGTTCAGTTGGAATAATGAAAGGTAATGATTTAAGATTTAAAGATAGTTCAGACAATGAAATGTTAAAAGCTGTAACATCAGGCTCTGTAAAATTATCTCATTCGGGAAGCACCAAATTAGAAACATCGGCGACCGGAGTTTCTATTTCCGGAACTGTATCAGCAACTACAGGTTCTTTTACAAATTTATCAGGTAACGGTTCTAGTATAACAAGTTTAAATGCATCTAACTTATCATCAGGAACTGTGCCTGCAGCAAGATTACCCTCAACAGGTAAACTTTTAAAAGTACAAACATTAGTAAGTGGTAGTAACTATGATACTACTTCAGTTATTGCTTTTGATGCTTCAACTCCTACTTCGAGTGAAGGGATTGAAGTAATGTCTCAAAGTTATACACCGGTAGCAAGTAACAGTAAATTGTTACATATTCTATCTAGTGCAGTCACAAACGCTTCACAAGGTGCAACTGTTATATGGTCTATTTTTAATGGTAGTTCAAACATCGGTGCTTTTGCAAACACAACAGGTACATCTGCTATTTGGAATCAGTTTACATGTCAAGCGGTAGAAGATAGTTCAAGTAATACTTCAGCTAGAACATATTCTGTGAGATTTGGTGTCAATTCAAGTAGAGGTCACTGGTTACAAACAAATACCTACAATTATTATTTAAACGCAAAAGCCGTTTATACTATTATGGAGATTGCGCCATGAGTGTTAGTATTCTTGATGCAATATTAGCGATAAATCCGGATGCACAAGTGTCTATTAAAAATGATGAGGAGAATCATATTTATGATGAGATTACATGGCATGACGGAACCACACCAATATCAGATATAGATATAGCTGCTAAAAAAGCACAGTTGCAAATTGAATACGAAAACAATAAATACAAAAGAGATAGAGCAGCTGCATATCCAAGTATAGAAGATCAACTAGATGATATTTATCACAATGGTATAGATGGCTGGAAAGCAACTATAAAAGCTATAAAAGATAAATATCCAAAGGAGTAAAATATGGCATTAGTTAAAGCAGCCTTCGCTCCAGGAATAGATAAACAAACAACAACCTATGGTGCTGAAGGCAAATGGGTTGATTCTAAAAATGTTAGGTTTAGAACAGGACTACCAGAAAAGATTGGTGGTTGGTCAAAAGTTGTGCCAACTAAAAAAATTGCAGGTGTTGCAAGAGCAAGTACGGCTTGGGTGTCTTTAACAGGTGTTAGACATTTGGCTCTTGGAACAGATAGAAAATTATACATATATACAGAGGGCCAGTTTTATGACGTCACACCTATTAGATTAGAAGCAGCGTTAACCGGTCCTTTTGCAATGACTAGTGGATCACCGACAGTGACTGTTACACACAATTCACATGGAGCAGGGGTCGGGGATTTTGTAACTTTTGATTCTTTTTCTACTGCCCAAGGATTGGACATGAATAATGAGTTTGAGGTTACAGAAGTTGTAGACGGCAACAGTTATAAGATTACGCATACAAGTAATGCATCTGGCACAGCTAGTTCTCAAGGTGGCACAGGTAATGCAAAATATCAAATAACTGTAGGTACAGATAGATCAGCATTTGGTTTTGGTTGGGGTACAGGTGCATGGAACCAGCCTCGTCAAAACATTGGTGGTGGTTCTGGTTGGAACAGACCAGGTCTTACAACAACCATTGCACTAGAAGCAACTTACTGGCAGTTTGATACGTTTGGTGAAGATTTACTAGCTATTAGAAATGATGATGCATTGTATCGTTGGGACTTGTCTGCTGGAACGGGGACCAGGGCTCAGAAAATATCACAGGCTCCTGGCAAAAACAGAGTGCTATTAGTATCATCACCGGATAGACATATTTTTTTAATGGGAACAGAAACAACTATTGGGACACCAGGATCACAAGATGATTTATTTTTACGTTTTTCTTCACAAGAAGATTTTCAAACATGGGCACCTTTGAGCACTAATACTGCTGGATCATTTAGAATACAGGATGGGTCTAAAATTGTTGCAGCAAAAAGATCTAGGGGTTCTATTCTTGTGTGGACAGATACAGCACTACACTCACTTAATAATATTGGTCCACCTTTTATATTTGGTCTAAACCAAATCGGATCTAACTGTGGCGCTATATCGGCAAATTCTGTTGCTGATGTAAACGGCGTTACATACTGGATGAGTCAAACGGCGTTCTATCAGTTTGACGGTGCAATTAAAAAATTAGATTGTACTGTGCAAGATTTTGTATTCGATGATATTAATGCAACTGCTTCGGGTCAAATATCTATTGCGGTGAATACAGACTTTAACGAAGTAACATGGTTCTATGCATCAGAGAGTTCTAATTTTTTAAATAAAAGTGTTACGTACAATTATTTAGAAAATGTTTGGTATACAAACGATGGGTTTATTAGAACTTCTTGGGTAGATAGAGGGGTGTATTCTAAACCATATGCAACTTTTTATGATCCAAACTCTTTACCAAACAACAACACGATATTGGGTGTCACTGCTGGTTGTACTACTTTGTTTGAACACGAAGATGGTTTTAACGATGATGGTGGTGCCATGGATTGTCAAATTACAAGTGGTGATTTTGATATAAAAGAAGGCGATGAAGTGTTTTTATGTTCAAGAGTTATACCTGACTTTAAAGATCAATCAGGAGACACAACAATGAAAATAGAATTTGCAAACTACCCGGCAAGTACAAACACAAGATCCTTTACATCAACTACATCGCCTACAACAAAATTCTTTTCTGTAAGAGGTAGAGGTAGACAAGCTAATGTAAAGATATCTAGTAATGCTATAGATTCAAATTGGAGATTTGGAACAGTTAGATTAGATATACAACCGGATGGAAGAAGATAATGGCTAGAATTAATATTACAAGATTACCGTTACCACAAGATACGTTTGACAGACAACAACAAGATATACTCATTCGTGAGCTTGAGAACATAATCAATCAACTTAACTTTACGTTTCAACAAGATATACGTGAAGAGTTAACAGCAAGGACTTGGTTTTTAGCATGAGTGACGTATACAAAAATAGAAGCGTTGTTTTAGCAAACACAGCACAGACAACAGTTTACACTGTGCCTACGGCTGATGTATCTACGACACCTGCACAAAAACCTGTACAGGCTGTAGTAAAATCTATTCGTATTTGTAACGTGTCAGGTGGAGCAGTGACTGCTGACGTTGTAAACACGGACGCTAGTGTTGGGTCAGATATTAAAATTGCAAGCGTATTATCTATTGCAGCAAACACAGCTACAGAAATATTAACGCAACCACTGGTTCTTGAAGATAGTGATGCCATAAAAGTAACAGCTGGATCTGGTGGCGCGCTGCATGTAATTGTATCAGTATTGGAAATATCAGAATGAAGAAGATACAGGACGCAAAAATATTGGGCACACAGATGGTTGAGGGCAAGGAAGTGCCAGTTATACAACCAGAGGTGTATCAACGAATATATTGTAAAAACTGCAATAATGAGGTAGATTCAGACGAACAGGCAACCGGCACCTGCAACGATTGCGGCCAAGACTGGTCAATCCATAAAGCCAAAGATATACAATTAAGAGTGGTCCAAGTACCAATTGGATCAGGGACCGGAGAATAATTTGAAGAGTTTTTTTAATAAAATAGGAGACATGTTTGTACCAAAGGAGATTGCTCCTTATCTAGGTATGATCGCTCCAATGGTTGCACCGCAACTTGGAATTGTTGGAAGTATGGCTCTTAGTCAACTGGGTTCTTTTAAACAACACGGTGGTAAGTTTGATCCTTATTCAGCCGTAGCAACAGGAATAGCATTAGCATCACCACAAGCAAGAGCAATAAGAGCACAAGGTAGAGCAGGCGGACCAGGTACTATTGGACAACAACTTTCTAGAGGTATTGCTGAAGGTTTGGGAGGAGCTAGCACAACAGCAGGAAGAGCATTAGACCCAAGGTTTAGTATGAAAGCTAGAGATTTTACTTTTGGTGATACAAATTATAAAACTTTTTTTGAAAGTGATGCTGCAGCTGCTGCTGATTTTGCAAAGCGTGGTACGCAAGGTGGTTTTACTGAATTGGCTGATGCAGCGGGCGGTAATGCATTTAACACGGACCTAATAAATGATCCAAAACAAGTAAAAAAAGTATATGGTGATATGTATAGCAAAGAATATTTTGACCAAGGTGCTTTAGATTCTAAGAAATTTTTACAAAAAGAGTTTGATGCAAAATACGGAACTTTTATGGATGACGTTGAATTTAAAAATTCCGAAATGTTCCAAGACTTATCCGCATCTGAACAAGCTAAATACGATAGTATGAATTTACAAGACCAAAGAGAGTTTAGAGAACTGTATGGTAGAGGTGCCACCGAAGGAACTATGGGCACTCTCAAAGACGCTGGTTTATTTACAAAGGCAGGAGAAATGGGATCTCAATTAGCTGGAGCCATATTCCCTGGTTTTGGTGAGTATGATCCTGTAACAGGTGCATTCCAAGGAAAATTTGATTTTGGTAAAGCACTACAAACTGTATCTATTGCTGGAACTTTAGGATCATTAACTGCTATAGGTGAAGAACTTAAAAAACAAAAACAGCTAGACGAAGCAAAACAGAAAGAGATATGGTCAACGTGGTTTAATTCTTATGAAAGAACTACTGGTAAACCGTACAGTGAGTCCAATTATGCTGACCCTATTTTACTAGAAAAATTCAATAGATTTATGCTGGCAACTGGAGGCAGAGTCGGGTATAATCTGGGAGGCTTGACAGAACCAGTAGGCATCATGGGGTCTTCTGGTGTTCCTCAAGGTATGCAAGTCGATGGAAGAAACGGTACATTTATTCCTATGGGAGTAGAGGAGAAAGCCGATGACGTTCCTGCCATGCTATCTAAGAATGAATTTGTAATGACAGCAGATGCTGTAAAGGCAGCCGGAGACGGGGATGCAAACGTAGGAGCACAAAGGATGTACGATCTTATGCATAATTTAGAGGCACAAGTTTAATGGCAACGCAAACGACAATACAACAGCAATTACCACCAGGTTACGTCACCGGTATTGGAGAACAGTTTTCAGATTACTTCATGGGTAACAAACCCGTTTCTGGATCACCTTTTTTTGCTGATCCTAATCAAATGTTTGGTGGATCATTTAATCCAAGCACAGGACAGTTTACAGGTATATCAGGAGCGAACGTTCCTGCATCAGATTTCTTTGTTGCTGGTCAAGATGCAATGCAAACAACCGCACAAGATATCGCAACAGGAGCACAAGCAGCACCGACAACAGGTCTTGGACAATATCAACAATATGTAAATCAAGCTAACGCGTTACAAGATGCAGCGATGGGAACACTTGGAACAACAAACCCACTAACAGGTGCATTTACACCTAATCAAGCAGCAGGGACCGGGGCTTTGGCTGATGCAGCTTCAACAATAGCTGACGCGGATGCAGCAGCAACCGCTGGACAAAACGCAGCCACACCTTTCTTACAACAAGCCCAACAATTTGCAGGACCACAAGGGTTCCAACAATTTATGTCTCCATATCAACAACAAGTTATAGATGCAACCATGGCTCAGTTTGATCAAGATGCAGCTGAAGCTGCTGCACAATTTGGATCAAGTGCAGGAAGCGCATATGGTGGTGGAAGATTTGGAGTAGCAGAAGGACAACTGGCTGCAGATACAGCAAACCAAAGAGCATTACTACAAGCCAATTTATTAAATCAAGGATTTATGCAATCACAAGGATTAGCAAACCAAGCAGTACAAAACCAAATTAATATGGGTCAAACTGCATTAGGTAACGCATTACAAAATGTTGGATTGTTTGGACAAACGGCAGGTATGCAAGGTGCTCTATCGGGCCAACAACAAGGACTGCAAGCTGCACAACTTGCAAACTTAACGGGTGTTGGTAATCAAGCATTAAATATTGGTGGCTTTGGACAAACAGGTATTGGAAACTTACTTAATACTTACACAACTATGGGTCAACAAAATCAGCTTTACAATCAAGCTATACAAGATCAGTTGGCAGCTCTTGCGTCAGGTATACAACTTGCACCTACTCAAACTATGGGTAACCTTGGTCAATTCTTATCAGCTGCTTACGGTACACCTTCTTCAACTACGTACCAACAAACACCAGCTCCTAGTACTCTTCAAACATTACTCGGTGGTGGTATTGGTCTTGCAGGTATTATAGGAGCGTTGAAAGGCTAATGAGAACATTAAATAGACCAATGTTTAGACGAGGTGGTAGTACAGGCGGTATTACAGCTAATTTAAAAACACCAAGACAAGGGTTTGTCAACGCAGGTAGTGTACAACAATATCCAAACTTAGGAGGAGTTTCTAATCCTTTCTATGAGTCAGAGCCAAAATTTTTAGAATATTCTACAACAGTACCTGAAGCTACAGCAAGTGCATCTCCAGAAGTATTAAGTGATCCAAAATTTCAAAGAAGTGAAATAAACACTAAAGGTCCTGACTTTGCATCTATAATGGCTCAATATATGTCTGCTCCTGAAAAACCAAAGGGAATGTCAACTAGTGATTATCTAAGATTAGCTGCAGCAGGTGCAGAAATTATGGGAGCAACACCGACGTCAGACGGTAGTGGTTTCTTAGCAGCCTTGTCTTCAGCAGGGCCAGCTTTATCAGGTGCAGCCAAAGATATTGCGTCTAACATTAGTACAAGAAATGAAAACTATAAAAATAGATTAGACACTTACAATGCTTCTTTAGCAGATGCTGCTATGAGACAAGCTGAGATAGAAAGCGAAAGAGAGTTTGAAGTAGATGTGTTAGATGCCCAAATGAGTTTTGATTTTGAAAAAATGACCCAAGAGCAAAAAAATGCTATAGAACTTATTAAAGAAGAAGCATTAGCAAACCCTTATCAGTACGAAGAACAATATAGAATAGAAAAAGGTAACGAACTTTTAGAAGATGCTAGAGTAGCAATAGAAAACGAAGACTACGATGCATATTTAATAGCAAAAAATAAATTTATAAATGGATTATATTCTCAAACTTCTACTGCTAACACAGAAGAAAAAGCTAATTTATTATCCGATGATCGTTTCTTAACTTTAGTATCAGACCAAGTTGATAATATAATGGACGGTGATAGAGCTGGAACAATATACGAAGGTAAAACTGAAACTCAAATTACAGCTATGATAACTGAACAAATGTTCGCTACAGTTATAAGTGAAGTATACTTCCCTGATTTTCCTGGCATGGCTAAAGGTGGCCGTGTTGGAATGCAAGAAGGTGGCACA
>CEQY01025622.1_pt1 | contig 11331 bp, 5 predicted proteins | sample 361391 | NCBI WGS metagenome assembly CEQY01 (sample SAMEA2621075, study PRJEB7988) | marine metagenome | isolation source: saline water (ENVO:00002010), including
GACTTTTCTGATTTAAGTCTAACAACATAAATACCACTGGAATAACTTTGAGCATTCCAAGTGAATGTATGACTACCATTGCTCAATTGATTATTGTAAATAGTCTCAACTAACTTTCCATTTAAATCATAAATATTGATTGATATTTTATCGCTTTTAGGATTATAAAAACTTATATTAACCTCCGGATTAAAAGGGTTAGGATAAATTGAATTTAGACTAAACTCAATAGGAAAATTATCTTCAACACTCAATTGAAATTCATGAGTGATAGATTGGCCATATATATTGTACAACAAGTCTTTACCTGTACTTCTTAAATCTGTCCAATAAATCACATACGATTGCTGCGAATCTGATTTTGAATATAAAGAAATTTTTGGTTCAGTTTGTATATGATACGCATCACAAACAGCAATACCATTATCACCATAAATATACTCACCTTGAGTGTTTATTTCTTGGTAATAAATATCTGTGTGAGTCTGAAGGTTTTCATCACTATTATTTCTTGAATCTTCCCACACAATCATATAATTTCCATTTTCAGCTTTGTATGTATCGACATTTATCTGATCACCTTGACCAATTGCAATTTCATAAGTAGGTCTACCAAATATATCATTAACTTCCAAATCGGATAAATCAACTGTACTGCATGCTAAATTATAATCTATACCACTTTCGTAGTCTTCCCAACATACAAGGACCTCGTTTAAAGTATCATGATATGTAATTTTAGAATTTGTTTGATCATTATCATATGTTGCTATACCTATACCATCTGGGTTACCCATAGCATTTCCATCATAATCAAAAAGTTGACCATAAATATCTGAACCACCTTCTTGTCTGTTATCTCTCCAAATAACAAAAATACCTACTCCAACATCTACCGCATCTTCAATAAATTGATTGCTATCAACATCACAAACTCTTTTTGGAAAACCCTGTAAATTTTCACCTTCTGGGCTCATAATTGTTATGTTTCCATAATTACCTGACCCTATTTTGTCAAAAATTATAAATGCTCCTCCGCTAGGTGTATTAAAAACATTTCTAACAAAATTATCAGACGCAGGATCATTTGTTAAATTTTTAGGAGCATCCCAATAAATTTGACCATCTATTCCTACTTTTCTTACATAAATATCAGGCCCAGCGAAAAATTCACTTAATGAAGTGAAATAAAATAAGGTATTGTCATCATTTACAAGTAAATCCAAATCTCTACCAAACTCACTTATAAAATCATATTGAAAAAAATCTGTTGGATTTAACCAAGTACCATTTGAATCTCCAACTAAATTTAAATTTGGAAGGTCGAGTATTTGGAAATATTGAGAATAACCTTCAAATGGATCAACACCTGCTTGAAAATTATCCTGTAAAAAACCCATAAATAAATTATCACCTACTTTTTTTACTTCAGCATTTAATTGTGCTGGATTTTCACTTAAAGAAGCATTTGGTACTGATATTGCATTTTGGTATGTAATACCATAATCATTTGAAACTATTTTTCCAAAATTATATGTAGAATTAACGCCGTTTTCACGATCCTCCCAGTACAAAAGGATATCACTATCATTGATTCTTTCAGATTTAATATTGTCTGATTTACCATCTACACCATAATATATCTCCATACCATTTTCTGATAATGTTAATTGACCATTAGTATTTAAATGTTGTGTAAAGATGGCACCACTTCCTCTTCTACCATCTTCCCAAAGCACAAAGGCATTACCACTTCCATCATTTCTTACAACTGGGCTCTTTTGAATTAATGACTCATTTGATATAACTAAACCATTATCAGGCATTGTAAGTACATTATCTGAACTAATATGCTGAATATAAACATCTGCCTCATCACCGCCATTTCTATCATCTTGCCAAGTAAAGTATACTCCACCTTCGCCACTTACTGTTAATCTTGCACCAGTCTGAGCATCTTGAGCCGTACATATTGCTAATCCATTTTCATTCCATTGAATAGGATTATCTTGAGATGCTAATATCTTTTGAGCATAAATATCACTATTACCATTTTGATCTGAATACCATACAACATATGCACCTGAATCATCAGCTTTTACTCTGGGTTTTGTTTGCGAAGAAGTTAAACCATCAGTAAGAGGTAAGCCCAGGGGATAATCTTGAAAATAAGGGTCTCCATTTACCCATAAATACTGCATGTAAATATCAAAATTCTGATTTCTATCATCTTGCCATGTAGCAACAGTAATACCTTCTGTACCACAACATCCTGATGCATAAGTTATCTTAGCATAATTTTGATCACCCTCTGAATCACAAATTGCCTTTCCACCTTCTTCTGGTGTGCTCCACAATGTATTTATAGTATCATTTTCATGATCAGCTAACATTCTCTGTCCAAAAATATCTAAATTTCCATTTCTATCATCTACCCAAGCCATTGCAGCCTCTCCAAGTCCAGCAATTTCTAAACTGATACCATTATGATGAGAATCATTTGTCATAATAGGAACACCTTCACCAGGTTTAATTATCTGATTATCTGCTGAAATATGAGTAGCATAAACATGTTCATATTGACCAACAGTAAAATCTTTCCAAATAATATATGCGCCACCATTACCATCTTTGCACATATTTGGATTTCTTTGTGCGCCTTCTTTAACTACAATAGGCTGTCCCTCCAGAGACCATACTAATGAGCCATCGGATAATACATGTTGAGCATACACATCGCCTTTGGTATCTGGCTCGTTCCTATAATCTATCCATATAATAAAAGCACCACCGTTATCATCACCAACTAATAATGGATCTTCTTGTCTTCCGTAAGCCGTTGTAACTGCTACACCATTTTCTCCCCATAACTTGTTACCTTGAGCATCAATTTTTTGAACATATACATCTCTCATGCTATCTCTAGTATCTGACCATGCAAAAATGATTTCTCCAGGCTCACCAGAACCAGCAGTTCTTTGCCATTCAATGTGCTGACCTTGACGAATTGGTGCACCATCATCTATCCAATCGAATTGTGAAAAAACTGTATTAATTAATAAAAATATAAATATTCTTCTAGTTACCATTATTACTCCTGTTTAATTTAAAATATATATAAAAACACCATCTTCAGTGGAAATTAAAATATTATTTCCATCTACTTTTACTTTATTGGAATATGGAGTTTCTATTTGACCTATAAAGTCCACATTTAAATCTCCATTCCATTGATAAAGTAAAACACCATCTCTTCCAGCTGATAGTGCTAAAATTCCATTATCCTCACTTATTCCATTAATTGTATAGCCATTTGCTATATTTAAATTTTCGATAACATTTCCATTGTCGCCAAGTAAAGATATGTAACATCCATTGCTTGTTGATAAACCTGAAAATAAAACTAAATCTTTTACAAATACCGAATTTACTTCACCAGGTAAATCAAACGATGTATAAACAGCAGGATGAAATCCTCCTTTAGGTTCATATATACCTCCAAGACCGGGATTGTAATAATCAAAAACTGAATTTTCACATGCTATTCTATCTATATCAACATTGCCAGAAGGGCTAAAGTCTTGAATTACATCATAAGAATTACTATCAAAACATAATGATTCACTTAATTGTGATAAAACTTTAATCCCTAATTCGCCATTACTAACAGCTAGCAAACCATCATTATAATGAATAGTTTCAGGTAGAATTCCAAAGTTGTAAGAAAATTCACATGTAGGAGCGGAATTTTGCTCTGGAAATAAATCAGAAGCCCCTATATCAATTAAACCTTTCCAAACTATAGAAGTAGAATATTCATCAAAATCACCAACAGTACCCTCATCATCACTCTCTGATGAGGAATGTTTTACAAGTGAAAAAACATTAATTTGATTAGCGTCAGTTTGGTCATCTATAGTTGTACTAAGCCAAGTTCCACCATAACAATCTTGCAGATATGAATCTACATATTGATTTGAATTTTCATCTAGTTTGTATAGCCATATTCTATCAAAAATATCAGTAATAAACGCAATGTTATGATTTTTAGAAATAACAACCTCTTGAGCACGATTATCTCCCATTGAATCATCTAAAATTGCATCATTAAATATTGAATCGATACTAGCAATATTCCCCAGATTATCTCTTGTGATATCATAAACAATAAAACCTTGATAATTTGCAGCTACAACCATATGATTATCAGTTATATCTAAATCCATAGCCTCACCATAAGTATCAATTTGTTGTACTAACTGAACAAAGTCATTTTGCTCTGATTCAACTTGATCTATGCATGCATAGAATAAAAACGAAAATAAAAATATGTAAAATTTCATAATTACCTCAACCTAAATTTAAAAAATATAAACAAACTTTAACCATATTTCATTTCTACTATGATTTTTATAATCTTCAACCCATTCAATTTCACTGTTATTAGATGAACCAACAATCCTTCTGAAATGTCTTAGCGAAAAATTTAAATGTATATTTTTTATTATTTTTTTAGAAGATTCAAATCTTAAATCAAAATCAGAATATGATTTCCAGTTATTTTGGTTGTAAAACCAAGAATCCAAATCATAAAACCTATGGTTAAAATAAAATTTTAAACCCAAACTATTTATATAAGATTTTTTTAAAATTCTTTTAACATATAATTTGAATCCAGTTCTTGTGTATGAACGATCCATTTTAGAAGATTCTAACATTTTCATTGGATCATATGAGATATTATCAGATTTTAAATATAAAAATCCAAGTGATCCATAATAATTTTTAATTTTTTTAGATTTTAATGTAACCTCAGTTCCAATAATTTTACTATCAAACTCAGTAAAATATTTGTTGTAAAACTGATTATTAAAAATTAAACGATAATCAATCCATGTTCTATCAAAATAAAGTTTATGTGAATATGATATATAAATGATTTCATTAGAAAAGGTACATGGAAATCTTTCATTTGGAACAAGGTCGCGATCAATATATGTTCTTAAATAATAGTCTGGCATAAGTGAATAAGAAAATTTTAACCACCTGTAAGATGCTAATTTTATTTCATACCTGAATGAAAAAGATGAATACGACTTTAAATCTGAACTACTGTAGTAATTATATTTTAATTTTGTAATTAAATTTGTTTTATAAATATTATTTAAATGAGGCGATAACTTTATCTGAAATGACGAGCCAATAATTCCTGAATCATATGTAGTGGCGTCTCCCAAATAATCATTATTTGAATTATTGTTTTCATGATAAGTATTTAACTCATTATCTGAAAATCTCATAAAATTATCTTCATAACCAAATGAAAATTCATATTTATAAGAAATTGGTATTTCATTAGTAAAAATAAAACTTAATAAAATCAAGCAAACATAACTAACTATTCGGGTCATAACTTCTCATTTGCCTACTTATTTGATTATAACTTATAAATCCAATGTATATTGTACTTCCTAAACATATAACTAAACCCAACCAAACTACTAACATATTAAACATTTTTGTATTATATAAATTTCCTTTTCCTATATCTAGCAATCCATCTTGATCAAGATATTCTTCGTTATCATCCCATGAACCATTATTATTTAAGTCGAAAAAGATTTCGGGTGTACCGCTTAAATCTTGACTCCATTTAAAACCTTCACGATCCCATTTTCCGTTTCCTATTTGATCTAACTCATCTGGAATAAAACTATTAAAATAACCAATATCAGAACCTTTGATTAACTTTTCAATTTCGGTTATATTAATTAGGGGTATATTTAAATCTGCAAACTTTACCATCACACTACTTCTTTTTTCAAATGGTGGTAAAACATCTAAAACATCTTTTGCTTTTACATACCCATAATTATCTTTTAATTTATTTTTACCTTTGTAACCAAAACTAGCAACACCTCCACCAATATTAACATATGCATCGTAGCATGACAATGTACCATTAGAACATGATTTTTCATAAAATGAAATTCTTTTATCAATACTTGTTTTAAGTATTGATCCAGTTGTATCATTTAATACTTCATCGATACTCAAGCCATGTAAAATAAACAAATCATTTAAATTTTTGTCTGGATATAATGATATCATCAAACTATCTAAACTTTGCCTTTTACTATCCCCTCCATAAATTTTTCTATATCTAGTACCTCTTTTTAGATAATCTGCACCACCTCCATATGTAAATTTATTACTTACTTTATTTGTAATTTTATTATCAAAAAGAATTTTTTCCATTTTTGGCCAGGACAAATTCATATCTGTAGCACCCCAACTTGATGCTCCTAATGAAGAAATCGAAACATATTCTAAACCCATTACTTCACATGCCATTAAAACGGCTATGTTAGCACCTGGCATGGACCCTGTCATTGATATAGCAACTGTATCTCCTTTTGATAAACCAGCTTTAGAAAAGTGATCAATTATCAGTGCAGAAAAATTTGGCTTTAAAACGGTAGATTTAGCTTCATACTTTCCTATGTCAGTTAATAAAGGGCTAGTTTCAGTATTTAAAAATACTAAACGCGTATCAAATGGATCTCTTGATAAAAATGGATATTTTCTACCATATTTTTTTAAAACATTTAAAGCATTCTCCATTTTCTCAGATGAAGCAATTTTTAATTCATAATCTGAAGATTTGAAAGTAACCACAGACGAAGATACAAAATAATAAACTACAATATTTATCAGTGCTAAAAGAACTAATATTCTAGTTTTTTGTATTGAAGGTCTAAACATAAAATGTACCTCCACTTATAATAATCATAATCAGTCTAGTTGAAATTGCAATTATAAGTATTACGCTAATTGTTTTAGATACACCCTGTCTATCCATCCAACTAGCTATTAAACCAGGTATAATATTACCAATAGAAGAAATATCATAAGTCATAAACGTATAAATTTCTGGATTAAAATATATTTTAGATATGTATCCAAAAATAAACCCAAGCATTAAACTTAGAACTAATCTTCTTTTTCCATAAACAAATATAAAATTAGATAATATTTTAATAATTAGAACTACTAAGATTGCAATTGAAAAAGTAATAACGATTTTAAAAGGTTCATGTAAATAAAGAGCTATATATCCAGGAACAATTACTCCACCAGCAGTTACACCTAAAGTTTCGGTCAAAAACAAACTCAGACACATACCTATCCCTATGGCAATTCCTATAAATTGTGCATTTTCAATCAACTTTATATTCCTTCATTTTTTTCATCAAAAGCTCTCCCCAGCCAACAATATTTCCAATTCCTAAAACAACATGATTAGATAAAGATTCATCAAAGAATTTAATCAAATCTGACTGTTTTATAGAATAAGGAAATTTATAAATTTTAATTTTTTTGTTTTTGTCAGATAAATCTTTTAATTCGGACGGGAAGTTTTCCCCTCGCAAAACTAATACATTTGGTTTTAATTTTTTAAAGATCAAATCAATTAATTGAACAGTTCTATACTGCCTATCTAGTCTAGTATTTAAGAAAATTGCAAATTTTTCTCTATTTAACCTTTCATTAACCAGTTCCCAAGTTTTAAGTGTTGAAGCAGGATCATTTGCCGCAAAAGCATTAATAAACTCAAAGTTATTATTTTTAAACTTAATCTTCCACATGGTTAAAGCTCCTGGGTCTGGAGTGCATCTACTCATTCCTTTTAATGCAATATTTTTTTCAACACCACATAATTGACAAACCTTAAGTGCTAAACTAATATTTTCTTTGTGTTCTAAATATTCAAAATCTGATATATTATCATTATCAATTTTATCTTCTACAGTTGAATAAAATTTAGAATTTCTATCTTTAGCAATTGACTCTAGTAAACTGAGTTGCTTATCTTCTGCAGTAACTAAAGTTCCATTAAAAGGTATGGTATTTGCCATAGATTTAGTGATTTGATTTATTGAGATACCCATTTCATCTAAATGGTCAGGCCTAACATTTGTCATAACTCCAATGGTTGATCTAACAATTTTATGTTCTGATATCCATTGGTACTGAGGATTAACTGCCATACATTCAATTACTAATGCATCTGGTTTAATCTTAGAAAACCTTCTAATCAAAGATATTTGCTCACCAATTGAAGCAGATCTTAATCTGTGAATATATTTATCATGACCAAACTCATCTATAATTCTTGGAGATGTTCCTGTAGTTTTGGCTACTGTTTTAACACCACCTGAACGTAAACCTGCAGCAATGAGACGAACAACACTAGACTTTCCCCTGGAGCCATTTACATGGATTCTAATTGGAATCTTAGATAAACTTTTTTGATGAATTCTAAATTCAATAAGGCCAAAAAATAATATAAGTATCACTAATATTGATAAAATTAGTATCATTACAAATGTTACCTTATAAATTTAATATAACTTAATTATCAAGAATATTACTTACTAATATTACAACATCTAATATATTTAAGATATCATCTTGATTCATATCGCCAATATAATCTGGTTCAGTTTGATCCAAAATCATTGAAAGTAGCAAAACTACATCTAAAACATTTAGAAGTTCATCATCATTAACATCGCCATAAAATATAAATGGTGACTCAGTGGTGACAAATAAAGCAGAACCATTTGATAATCTAGTAGCACCAGGAGGGTATTCGTTATTATAAGTATATTGTAAACCTTTGTTACCAAACTTATTTTCAATTCCTATAGTTGCATAAGCTCCATGATCTGGTCTACCTCCCTCTGGATAATAACCATCTGAAGTATTGTTAAAAGTTTTATATTGCATTTTAAATTCACTATCACCAGTTGAAGTATCAGTTCCATTATAAAGGATAATTTGAAAATCTTCATCAGAATTGCTTACTTGAGTCCTCATGTCAGACCATTCTACAACCATATAATCACAGTCGTCTAATTGGCAACCGTCTGGAAATGATTTATAAAATACATCTCCACCTTGACTAGTTTTCATATCATCCCAAAAAACAGCAATCATTGGGGATGGACCTCCAGCACCTGGTATTGGATAATTTCTAAATGACAATACATCTGTTCTACCTAATACAATCCAACCATTGGTACTTACAGTAATTTCATTATAAGTTTCACCATAAAAATTAAAATCAAATGGAAGTGTCACTATGCCTGTACTATTTGTTGCATTATTGCCATCACCTCCATCTGTTAAATTTAAATCTTGGCCAGAACCACCATAATTAGTATCAATTTCGATCCATTCATATACTGGAGCAAACTCATATTCAATGTCAGCAGAATCATAAATATAATAACCATACTCATTTGGACCTAAAGGATCAGTATTAACCACAGTACCTACTGTTATATTAACAAAGTTACTTCTTGAATAATTATTTTGATCAGAAAACTTTAGCTCTACAGGAAAAACCGAACCATTTAAAATATTTGGGCTAAATTCTAATGTTGGAGATATATCAGCAATCCCAACTTGATTTATATCCAAATCTCCGAAAGAAACAAGATTATTTTCTACATTAATAAGATTTGAATTTGATACCACAGTTGCTGTAGTACCAGAGGATAATACATTACCTTCATTTTGAACTTGTAAAAATAAATCTACTGATTGACCTGGTTCAGGAAATTCTGTTGTTAAAAAATCATTTACAACAATTTTAGGTGAATTTACTATTAGAGGTAAATAAATTTCCCAACTATGATTATTACCATCAGATAAACTTAATATGAAATTAATCTCATCACCATAAACAGCACTATTAGATAATGACACATTAAAAATATCATTATTTTGAGCCCATTCATTATTTCCTGATAAATTCCAACTTGAAACACTATTATTAATTGTAACATACTCACTATTTGATTGTAAGGTACCAGTAATTTCACTGATTATTTCAGATCCAACAGATTGTAAATATATTTGAGGTAGATTAAAGTTTTCACCCGAATTAGCATTTATTGTTTCGCTAATACTATAATTAATTGCATAATCACCAACTATATTTAATGAATTTTCAAGTGGTCTATAATTTTGTTTTGTCGTAGTCACATATAATGTGCCAATTTGATTATTATTATCCCAATCAAAAGACACATTACCATTTTCATCTGTGTAATTTGATTCAAATATTACATCATCGCCCATAAGAAGCGTAACTCTTGCATTTTCAACCAATTCACCATCTAAATTAGAAACGGTAAGATTTAAATGATTCGATCCTAATTGTATTTGAGTAGGCAAGCCTTCAACAATGAAATCTTTTGGAGTATCAGTCCATAAATGTAAAGCAGGATCTCCCATCAGATTTGTCCACGCACTAAACGCACCAACACAATCACCAGGGTTTGAAGGATAAGTTCTATAAATGGCTAATCTACCACTTGTAGTAGCACTTCCAGCATACGTTACCCCATTAGAATAAATTCCTTCATATATACCCATATTTAAAATATTATTATAGGCTGTGTGAGTTCCAGTAGTTGAAATACCAACGCATCCTACTGCACCCTTTGGATTACTAACTGAACCAATTCTAATAAAATCTTCACTATCATCATCATAATTATAGTCACCAGTACCACACGTTAAAACGGTCGCAAAAGGTGTATAATAACCATTTGATAAATTATTACCATTACTTGGCATATATGCGCCACCACTACCATATATTCCCCTATAATTATAATACATGATTCCTCTATTAAACTGATCTTCTAAATAATCTTCTAACTGACTATCACTACCACCATTTAAATCTGCATTTACATCATTATGACCATGCACATTCATGAGTTCCCTAATCCATTCACTAGTGATTGCACAAGATAATCCTGATTGGGTTGGATCTCCAATTAATCCAGACCTATCAAACCATCCTCTATCAGTTTGCAATACAGCTTTTTCATATTGAATAGTTTTATTAATGATATTATTTAAATCACTACTACTATCTGCAGAAATTCTTCCAATTACAACTTCTGGAAGAAAATCATTTCCTTCAATGTATGTATATCTAACATCGCTAGCACCTTCATATGAATACCAACCACTACCCCACTCATAATAATCGCACGCAATATTGTATGCACCGCCAACATCTCCTACTAGACCTACTATTTCAGGAGGATTTTGCCAAGTAGAATATGCATTACTAATGTAATTATTGATTGCGTTTTCACTTGAACCTGATTCGGAAGTTGGAACTACAGCCACATCATAGCCTTGTTTGTGCCTCCATAAAACCAAGTCTTCAAAATATCCATTATTACATGAATTGCCGCCGCAAATATAAAGTATTGAAGGTGTTTGATACTCTTCTGATCT
>CEQY01023867.1_pt1 | contig 11321 bp, 10 predicted proteins | sample 361391 | NCBI WGS metagenome assembly CEQY01 (sample SAMEA2621075, study PRJEB7988) | marine metagenome | isolation source: saline water (ENVO:00002010), including
AAATTATAGATTTTATTGACAAAAGAGATATAGACCTAGAATTCTTGAAGTTAAATGCTGACCTGAGTTATTTTAATGCATATAGCCTACCTACAACTATTATTTTTGACAAAGAAGGGAAAGAAAAATTTAGAATTACAAGTGGTATAGACTTTACAAGCAAAAATTTTATCAATAAGATTATAGATATAGAAAAACTATAAATCCTTTATACCATCTGTTATATTACCAAGGTACCTTTTTGACTTTATATACTTTTCCATATGGTACTTATCATAATCTTCACTTTCTTCATCCACAGAATTAATTCTTACATTTTTTGATGCTTGAACAAACTTATTATCTCCGACCCACATAGCTACATGATCAATCCTTGTCCTCCCATCTCTCTCATAACCAAAAAATAATAAATCCCCTACCTGTAGATTTGACCAATCTCTTAATGAGTCAATAGTTAAACCTTCATTAATTTGCTGAGAGGCATCTCTTGGAATTACATACCCATTCATAGAGTATAAAGTCTTAGTAAAACCTGAGCAATCAAAACCCTTAGTTGAGGTTCCTCCCCACAGGTAGGGAATACCTATTAATTTTTTTGAATATTTTAAGAGATTATTTTTATCATTTTTATATTTATCAAAGCCATTCTCCTTCAATAATTTATTTTTTTCTATTAAAGCTACTCTTCCGTCAGGATAACTCACTTCATAAAAATCATTTCTTAAACCAATTACATTAAGCTTTGAACCCATTACAATATCAGAAACAATATTTTTTTTAAGTTCATCGGTATATGAGAACCCGTAAGTATCAGTAAAAATATAGGATGATTTAAAATAATCATTAAAACTTGACTCTTCCATCACATGGATTCCTCCGTGATCTATCCAAGATATGTACTCATCTGGAGTTTGTACTAAATACCACTCCCCTTCCCTTTTTAAAATTTTTAATTTTGTTCCTAAAACAGCCTGAGATACAAGTTCAGATGAATGAGAAGGTGCTCCTCTTAAATTTCCAACTGAGTTATTTATAATTCCATACCTATACTTGTAATTTGGCAATAATTTTACACTATCAATATACTCGTGACCGTTTTGATTTAAATATTCAATAAGTATATTTTTTGCTTCAAATATTGATGTCTCACCAGATACTAAAATCGAGTTTCCTACCTTAGAAAAATTAATATCAAAAATATTCACTCTAGAATCAGGAAGGTATATGCTTTTTAGGTCAGCATACTTTTTTGATAATTTGTCTAATTTGCCGTCATTACAGCTTAAAAGTAAGAAGCTAAAAAAATATAAAACGTATTTCACTATTTTAAGGCATTAAACTTTCCAAAAATATCTAAAATATATGGTAAAGATCCCGATGAATGATCTTTTCCATCTAATGTAATAAACTCAATAATTGACTTATCAGAAACTTTTGATAAAAAACGATTGTACGTATCAACAGAATTTTGATAAGGAACTGTAATATCTGATGAACCGTGGTACATAAACATCTTATTTCTTGGGGTCCAGTTATCAAGGCTATTATCTTCAAGGGCATCAACAAAAATTGAAAAATCATTATTAGAATATGTTTCGTTTAAAAATTTTTCATTAAAAAGTGAGCTTATAGTATCATTTAAAACATTATTTATCTGAGATCCTGAAAATTTTCCATTAAAATATTCTGGAATATTTGAGGCATACGGTTCATTAAAAATTGTGTTCAGTGATATATCCCAGTTGTATGATGTCTTATAACCAATAGCAACATATGCAATATAATAAGGCACGTGATAGGTCTCAAGAGATAGAAAATAATTCAACATGCCAGTTATATCATATCCACCAGCTGCAGGAGCAGATGCTACTAAATTAATATTTGAGTAGTTATTATTTTCAATGTTATAATGTGCTGCCATGGTTGCAAACCCACCCTCTGAATAGCCTGAGAGGAATACATCACCATTATAATTATACCCCTCTAAATTTGCTAATTCCTTTGTAGCAATTAACATATCAACCACTGTCTGACCAGTAATATCTGACCTATAGTATGGGTGCACTATATCTTCAGATGAGCCGAAACCCAGGTAATCTGGTATCACTAAAATATATCCGGCACTTGCTGCATTAGAAAAAAAACTATATTGTAAGAGGTCTACAGTAGGAGCATCGGAATGTAAAGATGTAGTTCCATGATTAAAATTAAGCATAGGCATACCCTCTTCTGTGTCAGGAAATGCAACCATGCCTGATGCAATAATTTGTTTTCCCTGATACGTTGTGTTATATGTAATTGTGTAAACTGAAATGTCGTGTTCTAAATATTCAATAATATTATTAAACTCTGAGTTGCCAACAATTTCTACAACGTTATCTTTTGAAACCGTAAATAATTTTGAAAAATCATTTAGCTTGGCTCTAGTTATTTCATCATTTTGACACGAGGATATAAATAATGAAATAAATAATATTAGTCTAAGTTTTTTCATTAATTGATTATTAGAAAGCAAATTTAACTATAATTGACATATGGAAAGTTACGGATTTCTATCTTTAGTACCTCCACTAATTGCAATATCACTCGCAATTATAACAAGACAAGTAATTGTTTCCCTATTAATTGGAATTTTTTCAGGTTGGTTAATAGTAGGTAATTTTAATATTCTATCTGGAATTATTTTATCAATTGAGGGAATAGTAAATGTTTTTTCTGATCCAGGAAGTACTAGAGTTGTTATCTTCACATTTTTAGTTGGTTCCTTAATAGCTTTTATTCAGGTGAGTGGTGGAGTTGATGGATTTATTGAGAGTGTTAAAAATAATTTCGATACTTCAGAAAACAAAATATCAGGTAGTAGAAAAAAAGCTCAGATTTTCGCCTCCATTACTGGAATCTCTTTATTTGTTGAATCTAATATCTCAGCTCTTACCGTTGGCACAATTTACAGACCCATATTTGACAAACTAAAAATATCAAGAGAAAAACTTGCCTATATAGCTGACTCAACTTCTGCGCCATCAAAATTATTGATTCCATTTAATGGCTGGGGGGCATTCATAATGGGTCTTCTTATTACTCAAGGATTAGAATATCCATTTCAAGAACTAGTTAGTGCCATGAAATATAATTTTTATCCAATTCTAGTTATTATGTTATTATTCTATATGATTTTGTTTGGCAAAGACTTTGGCCCAATGAAAAAAGCTGAGCTTAGAGCAAGAAAAGGTATTAAGTTTAATGATGGGTCAACACCTATGGTCTCAGAAGAAATTACTGTGTTAAAAGCAAAAAAAGGAGTCAAAATAAATTCTTTAAATATGTTTATTCCACTTGTTACTATGGTGATGGCAATGTTATTTATGCTTTTTTATACTGGTTATAGCCCAAATTTAGAGGACAAATCTTTTTTTGGAATAATTAAGAATGCATCAGGTTCATCCTCGGTACTCTATTCAGTTATTATTTCTCTTTTAATTTCTTCAATATATTATATCTCAAATAAGATATTGACAGGGAGAGAGACTATAAATTACCTTATCAAAGGAATGTCAGGTATGATGCAGCTATCTATCCTTATTCTTTTAGCATTTGCCGTTGGCAATCTATGTAATGAACTTGGGACAGGCATTTATGTATCTAACTCAATAAAAAATATTATTTCCCCAGAATTAATTCCATTCTTACTTTTCATCACAAGTTGTTTCATCTCGTTTTCTACTGGGACATCTTGGGGTACATTTGCTATTATGATAGCAATAGCTATTCCTATATCAAATGAACTTGGTATAAACCCTTCTATGGCTATTGCTGCGTCTCTTGGGGGTGGTGTTTTTGGAGATCATTGCTCACCTATATCAGATTCATCTGTAGTTTCTTCAATGGCCTCCGCAAGTGATCATATAGACCATGTCAAGACACAGATCCCTTACGCAGGATTATGTGGCATCTCTTCTGCTGTGATTTATCTTATTCTAGGTTACTATTATTATTAAAAAGAAAAAGCACTTGCTATAACAAGTGCTTTGCAAACCAAACTAACTAAACTATTGTGCAATCTAATTACGCAATTTAGATTGTGACTGTTGCAAAAACTTTACTGTTTTATTAAGAAATTATTAATTATTCTCAAAAAATATATCTGTTAATGAGATTTTCAAGATACTCTTGCTTACCTGATATCATTTCCGGTTCTTCAATATTTTTAGCGTGACTATATAAATCATCAAGAGAAAGTTTATTCTGGGTAAATAGGTTACCCTGACCACTATCAAAAGAAGAATACCTTTCCTCATATAATTTCAAAAACTCCGATTCATTAAATATTTTCTCAGTTATTAAGAGTGCTCTTGCAAATAAGTCAATTCCTCCAATATGAGAGTAAAATAAATCATTAAGATCAGTTGAGTTTCTTCTTGTTTTTGCATCGAAGTTAATTCCTCCTCCTTGCAAACCTCCAGACCTATTTATCACAATTAAAGCCTCAATAATTTCATAAATATTATTAGGAAATTGGTCAGTATCCCAACCATTTTGGTAATCACCCCTATTTGCATCAATACTGCCCAGCATATCTGCATTTGCTGCTACTTGAAGTTCATGATCAAAGGTATGACTCGCAAGAGTCGCATGATTAACTTCAATATTTAACTTAAAATCTTTATCTAAACCGTAATGTTCTAAAAATCCAACAACTGTCGCAGCGTCAAAATCATATTGATGTTTTGAGGGTTCCATTGGTTTCGGTTCAATGAAATACCATCCTTTAAAGCCATTAGATCTGCCGTAGTCCTTAGCTAAGTGAAGAAACCTAGCTAGGTTATCTAACTCCTTTTTCATGTCTGTATTTATTAGCGACATATACCCTTCTCTACCTCCCCAGAAAACATAATTCTCTCCACCTAGTTCTATAGTTGCATCTATTGCATTCTTAACTTGGGCACCTGCGTACGAAACAACATCGAAGTTAGGGTTAGTCGCTGCTCCATTCATATACCTAGGATTCGAAAATAGATTTGCAGTTCCCCAAAGAACTTTAATATTGCTTGATACTAACTTTTTTTTACCGTATTCTACAATTTTTGATAATCTCTTTTCAGATTCATTAAACGATTCTGATTCTTCTACCAAATCAAAATCATGAAAACAAAAATACTCAAGACCTAGTTTTGAAATAAATTCAAAAGAAGCATCCATCTTGTCGTATGATCTCTGAATTACATCAGATGAGGAAGACCAAGGGAAAATTTTTGTTCCTGCTCCAAAAGGATCATTCCCTGTATTTACAAATGAATGCCAATAAGCAACTGCAAATTTAAAATGCTCACTCATTTTCTTTCCAAGAACGATCTTATCCTTATCATAATACCTATAACAAAGAGGGTTATCTGACTTCATACCCTCATATTTAATTTCTTTAACTCCCTTAAAATATTCTTTTTGACCAACTATAATTCCCATGATGCTTAATTTAATTTATTTAAAAAGTTTTTCCAATCTTTATACCTATCTAAGTAAGTGTTTTCTCCGTTTGGTATTTCTTCAGATATTATTTTGAGACTTTCAAATGCTTCTCTAGGGTCTTTGAAATAACCAGATCCGAGTGCTGCCCCTCTTGCTGCTCCCTCAGCTCCATTTGTATCAAACATTTGTAGTTTAACATTCGCAGAATTTATAAAAGATTCCCTGAATATTTTACTTAAAAATAAATTGGCTCTACCTACCTTAACTGTCTCAACATTAACACCAAAATCTCTTAATAATTCAATACTATAACACAGAGAAAATGAAATTCCTTCCAAGACTGACCTTATTATATGATTATGATTATGTTTATTAAAATCAAAACCCAATAAGTGTGAATCAATTTTTTTATTACCAAATAATCTCTCAGAACCATTACCAAAAGGATAGAATTTTATCCCTTCAGGACTATCTATTTTTTCAGATTTAATATCCATCTCCTTATATGTCTTTTCTTTGAGCATGGATTTAATCCATGAATAGGCAATACCTGATCCATTAATACATAGAAGAAGTCCATTTCTCTTAAATGCCTTTGAGTTTAAACAATGCAAAAATGTATTAATTCTATTATTTAAATCAGTAATATTTTTATCTGTTACTGAATAAATTACAGCAGAGGTTCCAGCTGTAGCAGCAATCTCTCCAGGTTCTAATACATTTAAAGAAAACGCATTATTTGGCTGGTCTCCAGCTCTGTATGTTATTTTCACATCCTTACTGAAACCGAATCTCTCTATAATGTCATCAGAAACTGCACCTTGATCTCCAATAGAATCTACTACTTCAGGTATTAATGTATCTTTAATATTGTAATGGTTGAGAATATCTTCACTTACTATCCCCGATTGAAAATCCCACATAATACCTTCTGATAATCCCATTGGCGTTGTAGTCAAATTGTTAGTTAGTTTATAGACTATAAAATCACCAGGCAACATTATTTTATGAATTTTATCATATATGTCTTGTTTGTTATCTTGTAACCACTTCAGTTTTGAGGCAGTAAAATTTCCTGGAGAATTAAGTGTTTTTATTTCAAAAATATCATTATTCATTTCAGCCTCGGCTTTCAGGCCAGTTTCAACTGCCCTTGAATCACACCAAATTATTGCATTATGTATAGGGTTATATTTTTTATCTACTACAACTAAACCATGCATTTGATATGAAACTCCTATAGCTCTGATAGATTTAAAATCATTTCTTTCTCTTAGATGATCGAAAGTATGAGAGATACATTTCCACCAATAATTTGGGTCCTGTTCAGCCCATCCATCCTGCTCAGATATTATTTCCATTTCAGAATCTGGGTACGTAAAAGAATCAATAGATTTTCCTGATTTGCTATCAAATATGGATGTTTTTACAGATGAGCTTCCAAGATCAATACCTAAAAAAAAGTCACTCCTACTCATTTAAAAACATTATATTGTGATACGTGTGCACAATATAGATAATAAAATAGAATTTAGGGAATCAATTACACTTGTCATAGGTAACATGATTGGTGCTGGAATTTTCATGTTGCCTATTTCTCTTTCTGAGTATGGATCCATAAGTATATTTGGTTGGATAATTTCAGGTTTAATAGCAATTGCATTAGCTAAGATTTTTAAAAAGTTATCAAAAAAATATCCAGGTGAGAGTGGTCCTTTTACTTATACTAACATCTTTTTTGGTGAATTTATTGCATTTATTGTAGTCTGGGGATATTGGGTTTCAATACTTCTTTTGAATGCTAGTCTTGCTATTGCCGTTACCAGTTACTCAACAGTTTTTATTCCTGAACTAGCAAATCAATATTATAATATATCATTTTCAATATTTATAATTTTTATTATATCAATAATTGGATATAAAGGAATAAGAGGGATTGGTAATTTTCAATTTTATACAACAGTAATCAAAATAATACCACTTATACTGACTGTAATAATTGGATTTTTATTTTTCAATATAGAAAATTTTTTTCCCTTAAATATTTCAACTGAGACAGATTTTAAGGCTATAACTATAAGTACCACATTAACTTTTTTTGCTTTTCTTGGAATAGAGTCAGCAACTGTACCTGAAGATAAGATAAAAAATCCAATAGAAAATGTATCAAAAGCAACCTCTTATGGTGTGGGTTTTACCTTTATACTTTATATACTTTCAACGATAGCTCTTATAGGGATCTTATCTCCTGAACAGATTCAAGACTCCAATGCCCCCTTCGCTGATGCAGGAGGAGTTATTTTCGGTGACTACGCGAGATACATTATGGCGTTTTTTGCTATAGTTTCTGCACTTGGATGCCTTAATGGTTGGACACTTCTTCAGATCGAGTTACCAAAAAATCTATCAAAGAATAATTTATTTCCAGAGGTGTTTTCTAAAGAAAACTCTAATAAAGTACCTATCTCCGGTTTAATAATTTCAAATATTATTGTAGTTAGCTTGATATCAATGAACTACTCAAAAGACTTATCTAATATTTTTACTTATTTAATTTTAACATCAACATTTTGTACACTAATACTTTACTTATTACTTACTATTGGAGAAATTTTATTGATTTTTAAAAATAAAAAATACATGAGAACTAATTTTATATCAATACCTGTATTTTTATTTTTGATTTGGATGATAATTGGTGTTGGTTATGACTCAATACTTTTAGGGTTATTATTACTTTCGATATCAATTCCAATATATTTTTACCAAAAGTATTATGCTAGATATAAATAAAATTAGAGAAAAATTTCCGTCATTAAATTCAAAAGATTCTAATGGAAATGATATAATATACTTGGACGGGCCCGGAGGAACTCAAGTTCCATCAAATGTAATAAATGGTATATCTAATTATTATAAAAAATATAACGCAAATACTCATGGAGAATTTATTACCAGTATAGAGACTGATAGAATTATGGGAGAATTGAGATCTAAAGCTGCTTCTCTTCTAGGTGCCGAAGACGGGAAATGCATTTCAATAGGTCAGAATATGACAAGTCTAAACTTTAGTCTAGCTAGGTGCCTATCAAAAATATTTAATGAAGGTGATGAATTAATAATATCAGAATTAGACCATGAGGCAAATAGAGGACCCTGGAAAACACTTGAAGATATTGGAGTAAAAATAATTGAAATTGAGTTGATGCCAAATGGTGAGCTTAATTATGATGACTTCTCTAAAAAAATTAATGATAAGACAGTAATGGTAGCTGTGGGTATGTCCTCTAATGCATTAGGAACAATGAATAAAATTGACAGAATTAGAGATATAGTCAAAAAATATAAATGTTTGTTTCTTCTTGATGCGGTTCATTATGCTCCACATTTTTCAATAGATGTAAAAAAATTAGATTGTGACTTTTTATTGTGTTCAGCATATAAATTTTATGGGCCCCATATGAGTTTTTTATATTCTAGGCCTGGACTTTTAGATAAATTAGATGCTGACAGACTAATTGTTCAAGATCAAGATGCTCCTTATAGAATAGAAACAGGTACACTAAATCATGCAGCATGTCACGGTGTTTCAAAAGCAATTGATTTCATATCCGAACTAGGAATAGGCACTAACTACAGAGAGAAAATTATCGATTCCTATAAAAAATTAAGTTCTCATGAATTCAACTTAGCATCTCAACTATTTGATGGACTTAAAAAATTAAAAAACATTCAAATTATTGGCCCTGATTTCTCTTCAAGGAAGAGAACACCTACAGTATCCTTTATTCATAAATCAAAATCAGCAAATGAAATATGTAAAGAATTAGCTAGACATAACATATGTGCTTGGGATGGTCATTTCTATGCACTTAAGGCAATTCAAAAATTAGGACTAGAAAAAAAGGGAGGGGTTACAAGGTTAGGAATATCTGTTTATAATCAGTCATATGAAATTGATAAAACAATTAAAATTTTATCATCAATATAATTTTATTCTAAGTGATTTTATTGTACTTATTCATTACGTGATTTAATGTTCTGTAAGAATTTAATAGAATTTCCTTAATAACTTCCTCTCTCATCCACTCAACTTTTTCTATTTTCTCCTTTTTTTGAGGCTTCATTTTAGAATCATCTAAGGATTTCATAACAAACCAAGAAGTTTTTTTAAGTATAAACTTTTTATTTTTTGTGTAAGTATGCCAAGTTGATATTATTTTTTGGTAACATTCGACCTTAACCTTTGTCTCCTCCTCAACTTCTCTCTTAGCACATTCTCTAATTGATTCGCCTTTCTCCTTCTTGCCCTTTGGTAAATCCCATTTTTTAAGTCTATAAATAAAAAGGATTTTTCCATCATCATTTTTAACTACACCACCTCCAGCTTTAATCACCTTAAACATTTTCTTTAATTCCCTTAAAACATTTTTATAATTTTTTAATGTTATTGTAATGGAATAAATTTTTTTAAATTTTTTTATTGTCATTTTCTTTAAGAGATCAGCTATAGTTTCAATAGTCGAGTCATATATTAATACTCTAGAAAATAACTTTAATGGGACTATTCCAGATGAGCCATCGATATGCGTGTCAAAATCTTCCTTTTTGAACTTTAAATTATTTAGTTTTTTAAAACTGATTGGGATGTCATTTACAAAAATGGTTTTCATTATATTATTAAAAACTTTTTATATAATACTAAATTAAAGCTTAGTTTTGTTTTATATGAAATCTTATGAACTATTATATGAATTATTAAAAATTAATTCAATTAAAATACAAACTAAGAAGCCTTTCACATGGGCTTCTGGATGGAAATCTCCTATATATTTTGATAATAGAGTCTCTTTATCATATCCTAATATTAGGTCAGAGATTAAAGAACATTTATCTACCCTAATTAAAAGAGAATATAAAAATGTTGATGTGATTGCTGGTGTTGCTACTGCAGGTATTCCACAAGGTGCTTTGGTTGCTGATAATTTACAAAAACCTTTCGTTTATGTTAGGTCTAAACCTAAGTCTCACGGAATGAAAAATATGATTGAAGGAAAGCTTGACGAAAATAAAAAAATAATTCTAATTGAAGACCTAATATCGACAGGAGGAAGTTCTATCAAGGCAGTTGATGCACTGAGAGAAAGAAATGCTGATATACTAGGTGTTATCTCAATATTTTCTTACGGGTTTAACATATCCTTAGAAAACTTTGAAAAAGCGAAATGTAAATCAGAAAGTCTATTTAATTATGATGACTTAATTAGCGTAGCATTAGATAATAAATATATAAACAATGCAGACGCTGATAGTCTCAGAGAATGGAGAATAGATCCTGAAAAATGGGGTGAAAAATTTACTTAAGAAATTTTCTTAACGTTCCCAGCAATCTTACCTTTTTTTCCTTCTACTAATTCGAATTCAACAGAATCTCCCTCGTCAATTTGATCGATAAGACCAGTTGAATGAACAAAATGTTCAACTTCAGATCCGTCTTCTACTATGAAACCGTAACCTTTAGTTGGATTGAAAAATTTTACTTTACCTGTACTCATATTTTATATAATTAGCTCGCAATATAAAACTAAAATTCTTAATTACAACACTAATTTTTTTTTTCTTCATAAACATAAGTCATTTCTATAGGAATTATATTATCTACTGCATTCAACTTTTGAAATGCTGCAAGAGAAAGCTTAATATTTACCTTATCATTTTCTCCAGTTTCTGGTAATTTTCCAATAACTCTTACTATTACCATACTTTCATTCATCTGATTTTTCACAAAGATGATTGTACCAACTTTAGCTGACTTATGTAGTGCTAAATATTTATCCCCTGATGACTCTTCCCCA
>CEQY01051914.1_pt1 | contig 11301 bp, 8 predicted proteins | sample 361391 | NCBI WGS metagenome assembly CEQY01 (sample SAMEA2621075, study PRJEB7988) | marine metagenome | isolation source: saline water (ENVO:00002010), including
TTAACGCAAGATCAATGGATGTAAGTCCTTCTGGCACTATTTTCATTGGGAATCGACATGAAGACAATGTATTTGCAATAAGAGATGAAGATGGTGATAATAAAGCTGAAAAAAAGTGGATCATCACAAATAAATTAAAAAATATGCCAAATGGAGTTGCTTTCCATAAAGGTGACTTATATGTTGCTGAAGTTGATAAATTATGGGTTTTTAAAAATATTGAAGAAAATTTAGATAATCCTGGTGAACCAGTTTTAATATATGATGATTACCCGAAAGATAAACATCATGGATGGAAATTTATTGCCTTTGGTCCAGATGATAAACTATATGTTCCAGTTGGCGCACCATGTAATATATGTGAGAGTAAAAATAAAATGTATGCATCAATAACAAGGATGAATCCTGATGGCTCCAATAGAGAAATTTTTGCCCATGGCGTCAGAAATACTGTAGGATTTACTTGGAATCCTATTAATAACGAAATGTGGTTTACGGATAATGGAAGAGATATGCTAGGTGATAACATTCCTCCTTGTGAATTAAATAGAGTAACAAAACCTGGTCAAAATTTTGGTTATCCATATTGTCATGGTGATGATATTGGGGATCCTGAATTTGGCGGAAAATATCCATGTTCAGATTTCGTTCCTCCGGCTAGGAACTTAGGACCTCATGTGGCTCCTTTAGGTTTAAAATTTTATAATGGCAATATGTTTCCAAATGAATATATAGGTGATGTTTTTATTGCTGAACATGGTTCATGGAATAGATCAAAAAAAATAGGATATAGAATAACTAGAGTAAAAATTGAAGAAAACAAAGCTATTAGTTATGAGCCATTCATTTATGGATGGTTAAATGATGATGAACAAGAAGCGTGGGGGAGACCTGTTGATATTTTGATCTTAGATGATGGTTCTATGTTAATTTCAGATGATAAGGCAGATGTAATTTATAGAGTTAGTTACAAAGGCTAAAAAATATTAACTTCATTTTCAAGACTAATATTAAACTTTTCATTTACGCTTTCTTTTATTTTCTCTGAAAGTTTAAATATTTTTTTCCCATTGTTTGATCCATAATTTACTAATACTAGTGCATGATTTTTATATACTCCTATATTATCTTTTTTATAACCTTTCCAACCACATTTTTCAATTAACCAAGCCGCTGATATTTTCATTCCATTAGAATTTTTAAACCCTATAATATCAGGGTATTTATTTTTTAAATTATTAAAAAAATAAAAATCTACTAGTGGATTCTTAAAAAAACTCCCACAATTTCCTAATTTTTTCGGGTCAGGTAATTTAGACTCTCTAATTTCTATGATTTTTTTTCTTACGTTATCTATTGTTATTTCATTAGATTTTTTATTTCTAAAATACTTCTTAACCTCATTGTAAGAAAGGTTTAATTTTTTACTTTTTGATAGTTTAATTGTAACGTGAGTAATAAAAAAAATATTTTTCAATTTTCCTTTAAAAATACTATTTCTATATGAAAAATTACATAACTTATTTTCATATATTTGACTTTTTCCATTCGATAAATTTATTCCTGATACTTCATAAATGTAGTCTTTAATTTCAGTTCCATAAGCACCAATATTTTGAATCGGTGCGGCACCTACTGATCCTGGTATTAAAGATAAATTTTCAATTCCATACCACTTATTTTTTACACAAAACTCCACAGATTTATCCCAATTCTCTCCAGCACCAAATTTTATATATATGTTTTTTTTTGTTTCTTTTATTATCTCTTTCCCAAGAATGTTATTATATAATATTGAACCATTAAAATTTTTTGTAAATAAGATGTTCGATCCACCTCCTAAAATAATTATTTTTTCATTTTTAGAAATTGATCTTTTTACTTTAATCATTTCTTCTTTTGACTGAATTCTATAAAATTTTTTGATTTTATGATCAACCTTAAATGAATTGTATTTTTTTATAGAAATATTATTTTTAAATATCATTTTACTTATAAAATATTTGTAAATACATTTTGAACATCATCATCATCATCTATTTTGTCGAGCATTTTTTCAATATCAATTATTTGTTCTTCATTATAATTAATTGGATTATTTGCTATTCTTCTAACTTCTGATTTGTTAATATTTAAATTATTTTTTAAAATTCCTTTATTTAATAATCCAAAGTTCTTAAAATCTCCATATATAATTATATCATCTTTATCACTAATTATTTCTTCTAAACCAAAATCAATTAAATTAAACTCTAATTGTTCTAAATTTATTTCGATTGATTTTTTAATATTAAAAACTGATTTTCTTTCAAACATATATTCTAAAGATCCTTGTGGTACTAGCGAACCTTCAGATTTATTAAAATATGATTTAATATTTGCTGTAGTCCTTGTTGTATTATCAGTTGCACATTCTATGATAACAAGAACCCCATGTGGCCCCTTTCCTTCATATGTAATTTCTTCAAAATCTTTAAAATCTTTGTTATTAGACCTTTTTATTGCAGAATTAATATTTTCTTTTGGCATATTTTGGGATTTTGCATTTTGAATAGCAGCTCTAAGTTTTGAATTCATTTCTGGATCTGATCCGCCTTCTTTAACGGCTACAGTTATAGCTTTTGATAGTTTTGGAAAAATTTTAGACATTTTATCCCATCTTTTTTCCTTTGCAGCTCTTCTATATTCAAATGCTCTTCCCATAATTAAATCTGATTTTATATAATTATTTGATAGATTTTTATTTATAAGATATAATTAAAATATAAATTTCACATATAATTCGTATAATTTTATGATGAAGTTTAATTTTGCAAATGGAAGAAAAAATTTTAATAATTGATTTTGGATCTCAATATACACAACTAATTGCTAGGAGGATTAGAGAACTTAATGTCTATTGTGAAATACATCCTTTCAATTCATTTCCAAAAGTAGATAATAAAATAAAAGGAATCATCCTTTCAGGAAGCCCCTACTCTGTAAATAATAATGATTCGCCAAATTTTAATTTTCTAAAATTTCCTGAAATACCAATTCTTGGAATTTGTTATGGAGCTCAATTAATTGCAAAAAAATTTAACTGTAAAATTTCTCAATCTAATACCAGAGAATATGGAAGAGCCAAAATAAGTATTAGAAAAAAAAGTAAAATTTTAAATAATATTAAATTAGATTCAATTGTATGGATGAGTCATGGTGATAGTATTACAGATGTTTCAAGCGATTTAGAAATTATTTCAAGCACCAATGATGTTAATGTAGCTGCTTACAAAGTAAAAAAACATAAAATATATGGCTTACAATTCCATCCTGAAGTTACACACACAGTTCATGGATCTAAAATCTTAAAAAATTTTACTTTCAGTATCTGTGGATGTAAAGGAAGCTGGACTTCTAAGAAATTTATTAATACCTCTATTCTTGAAATAAAAAATAAACTTAAAAATGACAAGGTGATATTGGGTTTATCTGGTGGAGTTGACTCATCAGTTGCTGCTTTTTTAATAAATAGTGCTGTAGGAGATAATCTAGTTTGTGTATTTGTTGATAATGGTTTACTAAGAAAAAATGAATATGAAAATGTTTTAAGATCATATAAAAATTTAGGTTTAAATGTGATAGGCGTAAATGCAAAAAATAAATTCTATTCTTCATTAAAAGGGAAAATTGATCCTGAGGTAAAAAGAAAGGCTATAGGTAAAACTTTTATTGACATTTTTGAACAAGAGTCAAAAAAAATTAAAAATGCAAAATGGTTGGCTCAAGGAACTATTTATCCTGATATAATTGAATCAGTATCTGTTAAAGGTCCTTCTGCAACTATTAAATCACATCATAATGTTGGAGGATTACCAAAAAAAATGAACTTAAAGATTATAGAACCTTTAAATACATTGTTTAAAGATGAGGTTAGAAAAATTGGTATTTCTTTAAATATTCCTAAAAATATATTGAATAGACATCCTTTTCCAGGGCCAGGTTTAGCTATAAGAATTTTGGGGGAAGTGACAGAAAAAAGAATTAAAATACTTCAAGAGGCTGATCATATTTTTATATCTTCATTAATAAAGGAAAATCTTTATAATGATATTTGGCAAGCTGGCGTCGTCTTTTTACCTATTAAGTCTGTTGGAGTCATGGGTGATGAAAGAACCTATGAAAATGTTGTTGTTTTAAGAGCTGTAAATAGTTTAGATGGTATGACTGCAGATTGGTCAAAATTATCCTCAGATTTTTTATCAAAGGTGTCGAATGAAATAATTAATAAAGTAAGAGGTGTAAATCGGGTTGTTTTTGATATTTCCTCAAAACCTCCTGCAACAATAGAATGGGAATAATTTATTTTTATGAAAATTAACAAAACTGTATTTCAATTAATCATAATATTTTATCCTTTTCACTTATTATTTTCTCAGGATGCTTATGAAACTTTTATAAATGGAAAAAAACTTTTTTATCAAAAAAACTACTCAGAAGCAATATTTTATTTTGATTCACTAGGTTCTTCTGATAATGAATTTAAAATTTATTCAATTTATTATTCTGGGCTATGTGATTTTAATTTAAATAAATTTGAAAGTGCTCAAGGAAAATTTGAGAATATAAAATCTAATCATTCAAGTTGGCCTCAAATTGATGAAGTTAATTATTGGCTTGTAAGATTACTATTAGAAAAAAATGAATATGAATTTTCTTTCAAAATATTTTCTGATATTAAATCGAATAATATAAAAAATGATCTTTATAATTTTTTAGATCAAAAAGTTGAAAAAATAAATGATTTTAATAAGTTAAGAAAATGGCATGAAATTTATCCAAATAATAATGTGATATCAAAATATTTTGGTAGAAAATTATTAGATGAGCCCTTAGATAAAAATATAATTAATAAAATTCAAAATATTCTTTCTAATGTATCTAAAGAAAATTTATTTATTGATAATGAAAATTATATTTTTAAAATAGCTGTTTTATTACCGTTTATGTATAATGAAAATGATAATTTATCTATTATAATAAAAAATAAGTTTATTATGGATTTATATAACGGAATGAGAATTGCTATAAATCATTTAGATTCATTGGGAGTCAACATAAAATTATATCCATATGATACTAGAAGAGATCCAAATGTTGTAAAAGATATTTTGAAATCAAATTATTTTAATAAGATGGATTTGATAATTGGCCCTTTATACTCAAGTCCTGTAAAATTAGTTAGTCAATATTGTCTTGAAAATAAGATATTTATGATTAACCCTTTATCAAATAATAATCAAATTATTGATAATAATAAGTATGCAATGCTTTTTCTACCAAGTAATAGGACTTTAGCGATAAAAGCTGCTAATTATGCAAGAGAAAAATTTAATAAAAATAAAAATGCAATAATATTTTATGAGAATAATAAAGTTGATTCTCTAATTGCATCTATTTATGAAAATGAAATGGAATCATATGGCTTTAATTTCATATATAAACAAAAAGTAAATTTGGAAGATTCAAGGTTAATATTAGATTCATTAACTAATTCTTATGAACTTATGTTGTCAAAACAAGAAGCAGATTCAATTAGTGAAATACCAGGTAGGATTGTTAAAGATGGAAGAGGAATTGAAAAGCTTGATACTATATATAAATATGAAGAAAAGTTCTACATTAATGACGATTCAATAGGTCATGTATTTACTGTATCATCTAATTCTCTTCTTAGTTCTAATACATTAAGCGCTGTTGATGTTAGAAATGATACCATCTCGGTTTTGGGTTTTGATGATTGGCTAAATTATGATGTAAACACTTTTGATCAATTAAAACGATTAGATGTTTCTTTTATTAGTAGAAAATATATCAATTTTAATTCTGAAATTTCAAATTTTATTAAAGATAAAATTATTAATTCTTATGGTGAGGTTCCTTCAGAAAATTTATTTATTGGTTTTGGACTTATTAATATGATAGGAAAGATTGTCGATAAATATGGTAGTTATTTTCAGTTTGGATTACGTAACGAAAACTTAATTGAAGGAGATGTTTTTGAAAGTTTTCAGTACAATTTTATGAACGATAATCAATTTGTCCCAATAATTAAAATAATAGATTCGGAATTAAAAATTGATAATTAAAGAAAATGATTCAAAAAAACTTATTTGTTAATATAGGAAATTTTTTTTTTAGATATAGGAGTTACCTTCCAATTCCTATTATTTTATTAGCTTTTTATATCTATTATATTTCTCCAATCATTAAAATAGATTCATTCATGTTTAATTCTTGTTTGTCAATCTCCTTAACAGGATTATTAATTAGAATCTTCGTTGTTGGTCATTCTTTTGATAAAACTTCAGGAAGAAATACTAAATCTCAACTTGCTTTAAAAATAAATAAAACAGGGATATATTCACTTATTAGACATCCATTGTATCTTGGTAATTTCCTTATTTGGTTTGGAGTATCATTAATTACATATAATTTATACTTTGTAATACTTTCATTAGTTTCTTACTGGCTTATTTATATTCCAATTATTTTGGCTGAGGAAGATTATCTTATTAAAAAATTTAAGAATGAGTATAAATCATATTCATCTAGTATTCCTGCTATAATTCCTAATTTTAGAAAATGGGTATCGCCAGAGTTATCTTTTAATTATAAAAAAGTTTTATTAAATGAAAAAAATGGTTTACTAGGAATATTTTCAATTTTTTATTTTTTTAAATGTCTTGGTCTATACAAAAAAAATGAAAGTTTATATGAACTCAATTCAATGTTTTTCCTTTTTATTCTTAGTCTATTATTTTATTTATCTGTTAAAATATATCAAAAATTAAACAAAGTTTAGTTTGATATATCTGATTGAAATTCCATTCTCATATGAATTGGATCATACAATTCAGCTTCAGTTATTGATTTGACTAACCAATTATCTATTTTTGGAATATATTTTAAATTTATAAAGTTAACTTGGTTTAATGATGAAACTAGTTTTTCAATTGATGATTTTTGTCTTGGATATTCAACAATTTGATATTTTTCAATTTTAGCTTTATTAGCAGCAATTTTAATTGCATCATCCATGTTACCAAGAATATCAACTAAATTAATTTCTTTTGATCTTTCTCCATAATAAACCCTACCTCTAGCTATTTCATTTACATCTTCTTTACTCATTTTTCTTCCTATTGAAACTACCTTCAAAAAGTCATCATATATTTGATTTACTCCTCTTTGAACTAGATTCTTTTCTTTTTTATTAAGTGGTTTTAATAAATTAATTTCTCCTATGTTTTGGCTGGTTTTAATCTCATCAATATTAATTTTTAGCTTATTTTTTACTAATCCTGATAAATCTGGTACAACTCCAAAAACTCCAATTGAGCCAAGTATGCTATGTTTTGATGAAATTAAAGTATCGGCTGGCATTCCAATATAGTATCCACCTGATGCGCAAACATCAGACATATAAACAATTACTGGTTTCTTTTTATTTAAAAGTTCTATTTCTCTATGAATTATATCAGATGCAAATGCACTTCCTCCTCCTGAATTAATATAAAAAATTACAGATTTAATGTTTTTATTTTTTTTTATTTTTTTTATTTCTTTAATTATACTCTCAGAAAAAATACCTTCATCTCCTTTGCCAGGAAGAATACCTCCCAAAGCATACAATATAGCAATTTTATCCTTTGAGTAATTATTTTTAGTTTTAACTGTTGTTTTATAGTCTAAAAATGAAACTTTATTATATGAAGAATCAATTTTTAATTTTAAAAAATCATCAAATTGATCAGTATAAAATAATGTGTCAACCAAATTATTATTTATTGCATCGCTTAAAAGCTCAGTTTCATAATTATTGATAAAATTAATTAATGAGTTTATTTTTAGGTTTCTTGATTCTGATATATCAGTCAAATAAAAATTAAATCTTTCATTTAAAAATTCAGAGTATTGTTTCTTATTTTCTTCACTAAATTCATTTCTAACATAAGTTTCTGCAGCTCCTTTAAATTCTCCTACTCTAAATAGTTCAATTTTAATTCCTAATTCATCAAACAATTCTTTATAGAAGAAGTCATAAATACCAAAACCACTAATATTTATAAATCCTGGAGGTGACACAGATATTAAATCACTAATAGAAGATAGATAATATGAGCTTTTAGTATAATAATCCGAATGAGAATAAATAGGTTTTAACTCTCTAAATGATGATAAAATATCTCTAACTTGTTTTAATTTATTAAAGGGAATTGAAGCATCTTCAAGATTTAAAACAATACTTCTAATATTGTTATCATTTTTTGCTGAATCAATTAAAATTTTAAAAGTTCTTAAACTGATTTTTTCTTTATTTAAGTCTTCATTTAAACCTGGTAAAGTAAATCCAAAATCAATATCTAAATCATCACCTTTTAAATCTCTATCTCCAATTATACTTATATCATCAATAAATAATATGGAATTTTCTTTTACTTCGATAATATCTGATTTATCATCTGATGATGAAAATACAGCAACCATTACAGTGAAAATTATAAATATTAAAAAAATACTAACAAAGAATCCAATGATATTTGTTACAACATTTTTTAAAATATTTTTTAAAAAATCCATTTATCTTAATTTTTTACAAATATAATTTTTAAATGTTTAAAACAATTTTATTTGCATTAATTAAATCCTCTTCGGTATCAATACCAAAAGAGTCTTCTTTTGTAATAGCTAATTTAATCTTATAATTATTTTCTAACCATCTTAATTGTTCTAATGACTCTATTTTTTCTAGTTCTGATTTTGGTAGTTTTGTGATTTTTTCAATTATATTTTTTTTAAAACCATATAAGCCTATATGCTTATAATAAATTGCACTTTCATTATAACTTGGAATTATATTTCTTGAAAAATATAAGGCATTTTTTTCTTTATCCATTACAACTTTAATTATACTATTTTTTTTTAGTTCTTCATTGTATGAAGTTTTTTTTACTAGGCTACATATCTGATTTTTTCCATCACATATGTCAATTAAAATATCAATTTGATTGTTTTTAATAAAAGGTTCATCTCCTTGAATATTTATAATATAATCATAAGAAATATTTATTTTATTTAGTGCTTCAGATACTCTTTCAGTTCCATTGGAAGGTTTTGAAGAGGTCATTATAACCTCCGCAAAATTTTCAACATGATTTTTTATTTCCTTACTATCTGTAGCTACAAATACTTTTTCAAATCTTTTACATCTTATAGATTGTTCATATACTCTTTGAATCATAGACTTCTTTCCAATTTTTTTTAAAGGTTTTCCAGGAAGTCTCTTCGATTCCATCCTAGAAGGAATTATGGCAATATATCTCACTAGGTTATTTGTTTAACTTTTATTGATGTACCTTCATTTTCTACTACCTCAATATTTTTATTTTTATCAATGTATTCTCCAGAAGTTGAAGCGTCAAATATTTTGTTCTCAATTATAACTTTTCCACTAGGCCTAAGAATCGTAAATGATTTACCTTTTTTACCTATTATATCATTATTATTTATTTTTGATGTGAATCCTTTATCAGAATCTTGAATATTATCTAGAGATATTTTTTTAAAATATTGAGATTCAGATATCTTGACTCCACCAAAAAACAAAAGAACTATAAACCCAAGAACAGCAAGAAGAACTGAACCTGTCGCATTAAAAAGTTCGGTTGGAAAAACAAAAGTAAAATCGAGAAAATCATTATTAACCATTATTAACACTAAGGAACTGATTGTAAATAATAATCCTAAAATGCCAAAAAAACCAAATCCAGGAATAACAAAAATTTCAATACCAATTAATATTATTCCAACTAAAAACATTAATATTTCCCAATTTTCTGCAAGGCCATTGAGATAGTATGGAGTTAGATATAAAATACCAGCTATAATTGCAGCCATTATTGGAAATCCAACACCAGGAGTTTGAAGTTCAAAGTAAATTCCTCCTAAAATGATAAGAATTAAAACACTACTTATCATGGGATTCAAGAAAAAGGAAATAATATTTTCAGTAGAACTTAGTTGAAATTTATTAATTTCATAATTATCATAATTCAAGTGGTTCATTAATTCATCTATTGAATTAATTTCTGCTTCACAAAATCCGTTTTTAATAGCTTCAGATGTAGAAAATGTTATCACTTTTCCTTCTTGAGATAAACTATCTATTTTAACATCTTGATCAACCATTGCCTCAGCAATATTTGGGTCTCTGTTTTTAGCCTCAGCAGTAGATCTCATTATAGATCTCATATATGACTGATATTTATCAGGTGCAGCATTTCCATCAGCAGTTACAACGGTTGCAGCGCCAATACTTGCTCCACTGCTCATGTAAATACTATCACAAGCAATTGAAATCAATGCTCCAGCTGATGCAGCGTCCTTATTTATCCATGAGTAAATTGGCTTATCAAAGTCTAATATTCTTGTTCTAATATCATCAGCATCATTTAGAGCACCACCATAAGTATCCATTTCAATAATTATCATATCATAATCTTTTTTTTCAACTTCTTCTAACATTAGTTTTGTATACCTATTTATTCTTGGATCTATATTTTGTTTTATTTCAACAAGAAGAACGTTAAGTTTTTTCTCTTGCGAAAAAGAAGTATTAATTTTAAGCACAATGAATATTAGTAAAAAAATATAAATTATTTTATGATCTAGTTTCATAGTACTAAATTAATACATTACTAGTTAAATGTTTTTTATAAACTATAAATTCTGTCTTTTAATTTTATTTTTTAATTTGGCTTACTTTGAAACATTTTCAAGTGAATTAAATGATACAATTGTTCATAATGTTGGGAAAGGAGAAACATTATTTTCCATTTCAAAAAAATATAATCTTTCTATTGATGATTTAAAAAACTGGAATAATCTTAGAAATAACAATCTTTCTGTTAATCAAAAAATTATCGTTATTACTCAATCAGCAAATATAAAATCTGAAAGAACTGAAAAAACATACGAAGAAAAATTTCCAGGAATTTTGAAAGAGGAAGGTTTTGCATCTTCAATAGAAGAACCTATGGAGTCAACTAAGTATTTAGCTTTGCATAAAAGTGCAAAAGTTGGAACTATTCTTTTTGTCAGAAATCAAATGAATGATTTAAAGGTTATGGTTAGAGTTATTGGTAAATTACCAGATACAGGTTCAAATCAAAAAATTGTAATCAGATTATCAAAAATAGCTTTTTCTAAACTTGATCCAATAGATCCAATAATTCCTGTAGAGTTATCTTATCTTGAAAA
>CEQY01104405.1_pt1 | contig 11270 bp, 16 predicted proteins | sample 361391 | NCBI WGS metagenome assembly CEQY01 (sample SAMEA2621075, study PRJEB7988) | marine metagenome | isolation source: saline water (ENVO:00002010), including
CCTCCGGTGGTTATTGTACCATTGGCGGCCGAAACAGTACTTATCAATGACGTACTGTCTATGACCAAATCAGCCCCCTCCAACAGACCACCGTTGTTTCGCATAAAAAAGACCTGATCGCCTCTTGCTGCCATTAAGTTAGTTACGTCACCCACAAGTTTGACATCATTCACAATAGCCTCTGGAGTCGTTAAACTCATTTGTTTCCGTATGACATTTTTTTTTTTAGGCCTGATAATAGTTCACGCTTATGCAACCATATACCATTCTATATATTTTTTTTCTACTCTCCAGCAATATGCGTAAATTTGTTACATTCGAACAAAATGTAGTTGACACAATTAAAAAGTCTGAAAACAAAACCACATCTCTTCCACCCATGGCAAAAATCTATCACTATGATGAAATACCAGGTTATACAATAAGGAACGAAAGAATTTATAAGGTTAGTGAATACAAATGGCAGGATAGAGACTGGCAAAACTATAATTATTGGATCGTCCGACTATCAAATGCTGGAAAACTTTCTCGGCGTAAGTTTTTTATTATGGCAGCATGGGATCAAGCAAAAGGTGAAAAAATAAGGCGCGATGTTATTATGTAATTTTTTTTTTTCGCTTTAAATGCAATTGAATTATATACTTCAATGCAAACTCACCAGCTGTCCACTTTTTTTTTAGACGAGCAAAATGCAATGGTACTGTTACAGCTGAATTAGACTTTATAGTCTTATGATACTTCCAAATTTGATTTAAGATTTTCCGTGTGTCACCAATTGAGATTTCGCGCATGGTAGCATGGTTATTCCATATCTTTTTTATTTTTTTTTTGTGGCATTTTAATTTTTTCTTTTTGTTTTTAGACACTTCATCCGCCGGATTAAAAAATTCACGCACAAAATTACATACACCGTCGAAAATCAACATTGGCTTGAGTCTACATACTGATTGAATGAGGAAAACTTGGTGCTTCTACGTAATGCCATTTTTTACCATATAATTGCCAGTGTACCTCGCGTTCAAAAATTTCCCAGCATCTATCTTCCCACATGAGAGACACAAGTACATTTGCAAAGGCCAATTCGGCAAAGTTAAAATTTTTACTTTTTGGCTCAATGTTGTTGGAATTAAAATTTCTTAAAACAATTTTTAATTTGGTATTTCTCCACCAAAGCTCGAGACATCTCAGCAAATTTTCATGCAGCTTGTAGTTTTTTTGGAAGAGGAAAAAAGTGATATAAAATTTGTTTCTAGATCCACCTACATGTTTTAGTAAAGAAGCTAGTGCATCGTTATCATAAAAGCAAGAAAATCGTGTGCAATTTAAATAAGAAAAAATATGAAGAAACTGATCATCCGCGACCGCATCCATACTGAGCACGCGTGAATTATTTTATCTCTAATTTCAAAGAATCAATTCTTCTTTTTAAATATGGTTCCACCAGCGGTTGAACAGCGTACTTTACAATGTAGTATAATAAAATGATCCCTATTGTTATGTCTAATCTACGCACAAAAGAGAGAACCGACATACAGATGTATAACATCTTAAAATAAAAGTTTTCTTTTGCTTGATTATTTACTTCATCGCCATATTCGATCATTAAAATAGTAAAAAAACCAGAATATATCAGCCAATTCATTTTATACATAATAGAAAAAAAGTTTATGTTTCAAAAACATCTTCTAAGGCAGAATGTTTTCCTCCGTTCAATTGGAATTATTCTGTCAACAAAACCAATTTTAAAATTAACCTTGTGCTGCGATCTTATCTGATTTGGCTGTGTTTCTACAAGCTTTACCAAGGAGATGTCATTCATCGAAGCAATAATCTTTTCCTCGGCGATAAAACTTGCGGCCATTTAGCACTGAGGCTCACAAGAAAAAATCTTACATTTAAGAAATGATACAATATCTGCCAATGGATTTAATACTTATAATTTTTGCAGGACTGTATTCAACTTTATTTTTTTGGGAGAGAAAATATTTGGTCGTTGCTTTCTATAGTTTACTAATATTTATAATAAAACTTGTCAACAAAAGACTTGCAGCAATTTATTAACATAAGCACTTTTAAGAAAAAAATCTTACGTCTACTAAATGCCAAAAGTGCAACCAGTTTATGCAGATGTAATATGTGTGCTTCTTGCAGCTTTTTATTACTACCATTATCGTAAGTTTGATGACGCCACTGAGGCCGACCACTTTTTGGCACTTATGATAGGCTCCTATATTTTAATACGCATTTCTCTTGCGCTGCAGGTAGAAACGCTTGTAAACAAAACAATACGCGAACTATATAGAATAAAATAATTTCATTTTTTTAAATCTCTGATGTAAAAAATGGAAATAGAGGAAGAATCACACTTGTCGATAGAGATACCCGAACATACATATTTAACAAATATTAGCTTTAGTGGTGGTGGGTTTCGCGGATTAGCATTTTTAGGCTGTGTCAAAGCATTACAGGAAAAAGACGTTTTAAAAAACGTTACGTCATATGCAGGTTCGTCAGTTGGTGCATTTATTGCTACACTAGTCGTCTGCGGGGCTGATTATCAGTATTTAAAAGATGTGGCCACTGGTGCTTGTCAATTCTTTGGAAATTTCAAAATGGATATTTTTTCAATACTAACAAGTGGAACAAGACTTGGTTCGTCGTTTGGAATGTATCGGACGGAAGATTTAAGAGAATATTTAAAAACATGTATACAAAATGTTTTAAAATGTGAAAACGATCCAACGTTCGAAGATTTATATGCAAGAAATCCAGTGGAATTGATTATTACGGCTAGCTGCCTGGAGACGAGAACACCATTTTACTTCTCTTATTCTACCACTAAAGATACAGCTGTATCTGAAGCACTAGCCATTAGCTGTTCAATACCACTCTTATTTGGTAAAAATATGTACGACAACAAAACTTTGGTAGATGGATGTCTAATTGAAAAATTACCTATGCAATGTTGGCCACAAGAAGAGATTGAAAATACAATGGCATTTCTTTTGGAGTCGAAGGAGCGCAAGATAAACACGAACACGTTTATTGATTATATACATGCAATAGAGAGTACTATGCTTATGCCACAAGAAGATGGGTATATATCGAAATATAAAAATGCTATTACGACGATTAATGCAGGAAATTTAGCCTCGCATGGCACGATGCCAACAGCTGAAGAGATAAGCAGAGTTATATATGCTGCTTATTTTAAAACGCTGTCGGAACTCTCAAGGCGTAATTTTATTGACGAATATTCTATTCCAAAATCTCAGGAAATTTCTACGCTGATAATGGCAGAAGAATCTTCGATTCTTCAGGGTGGTCCGTTAGAAAAGCAAACTTCATTTATAACTACACTAATAATTATTCTTTTAATTGTTACAATCGTTAAAATTATAACACTATAGATAGTTCTACACCCAAAGAGAACAAAAAAAAAAATCCGTACTTTTGTTTTCACATGGATACCCCCGTGCAGGCTGTGTAATAAATCTAATCTTAATCTAAATGACAAAGGCTGATGGCTACCATTTTTTGAACTCATTTCACGTATTTAGATCATTGGTCTTTTGGTTTATCACTGTTTCCACGCTATTTGCTTTTATTCGGCTGAAGAATCCGTTGGATAAGCGTCTATTGTATAAAATTATTATAGCAATAAATCTGCTGTATTGTCTTATTGTAGATTATCAGTTTGATAAATTCAAAGAAGGAAATGAGATGAGTTTCTTTCAATGGATAATTCATCAACCTAGGGACTACGAGTACAACAAAGATGAAAATGATCCTGAATATTTATATTTAAGTGCTATGCATTCAAGAATTCTGTATTTTACTGTAATAATAGGTGTATTTTACACACTTCGCACGAACATGAGCGCGATTATGCACCTTCTTGGTGAAATATACCCAGCAAACATATCTAGAAGGTATAGATATTTAAAATTAGAATAGCGTTGACCTCCGCGGGGTAAATTTTATTCCAATACAATATCCACCGACCGTTTACTATTATGTATCATGCCACTTTCACTATGTATCTTGCAACATATCATGCTTTTTCCGCGTAGGTATCCAAATGATGCACTCCGGTCGCAAAGATAACATTTACGCACAGTTAAATTTATCATGTTTTCTTTTTTATGAAGAGCACAACATTTACGAATATTATCCTCTTTAAGACCAAACGAGGGTGTTTTGTCACAAAATTCACAATATGCATGCTTCATTTTGATTCAGTAAGAAAAAAAGACGCGAAGCCGGCGACGCAATAAAAATCTTTATATATACAAGTATGGCAGATGAAGTGCGCGTGGAACTAAGCCCATCGCCGGTAGAAAATTTAAAAATAAATTCGCCTGTAAATCCGCACGAAGGCGAAGATGTTCAAAAAAGGCCTATACAGATCGCAGTTTGTGTTATAGGTAAATGGATGGCAACACGCATAGCATTAGAATATTTAATTTTATTACTCAATTCAAAACAAACGTTATTTGAATATCAGCTTTTACAATTGGACGAATATACTAACGAGTTGCAAAGATATTTTGCCATTGGTTCACCGCATGTAAATTTAATAAATGCAATGCTTGCAGGAACTGAAATCTCGTGTGGTAAAATGGACATGAAGCATTATATCCACAGTATATCTTGTCAGTTACAGAAAGAAGTACAGCGGCGAGCAGATTTATTCGATGTAAATCAAAATCCGGAATTTTTTATTTTCGTCACGACAAGTAAGCACACCGACCCAAATTTTTTCCAAGAAGACGGTAATAATGGATTTGGGGGTAATTTTTGCAGGGGTGCGATTATAATGACAGGACACCATGAACGAAAGTTGGCACCCCCAACTGTTGTAGAATTTGTATTCAAATTCATTTTTCGAATTTCAGTCAAATGGTATTGTCCGCAATTTGTAAGAAAAGAGAGACACTATGGACAGAAGGGGTGCCTTTTTGATTGCAACCATGACATATGCTACGTGAGATATTTAGTGTTACACAATTTTATATGCCAACAATGTCGTGAAAAATTGGGCGAAGAAGTGGCAGTTGAAATTACACGAGCACTTGATGCAGATAGCTTATATGACTCGTCTATCGAGCGACACCCCGCAAAAATATCATCAGAGTTGGGGTTCAATTTGTCAAGTGTAAAGGGTATATACAAAACGCCACTTGAAAGTGTACGCGAAAAAATCTCAGACGCTTTTTTATCTAGAGTTGGATCTCTAATGGCATTGTCGTTAATAATAGCTACTTTTTATTCTACTGGTACGGAGGGATGGTTTTTGAATGAAGATTAATTACTTATACGCCAATTGATTTATTATGAATTGGGCAGAAAAGTGGCGCAGCTCGCAAACGGCATATGCGCCTGTGTTTAAAATATCTAGACCGTATGTCAACAATATGACATTTACATCTTTTGCTCGTGCTTATAAACGAGGCGATTAGTGACAAAATTTCCAGTGGTAAAAATTTAAAATTTATTTTGTTTTGATTAGATAAATGGAGGTATATTCGCTTATTCAGCATCCCATTGCGCCCACTGTTATTTTGGGACTTATTTTTGCTTACGCTGGGCATCATTTTGAAACTAAGCCATTTGTTATTTTACTCGGAATATTAAGTATATTTATCATATATTATATGTCGGCAGTAGGCGGAGATAAAGTTATACAATCTGACATCACCAACCTCCAAGAAGAAAACGAAAGTTTAAAAAACAATTTAATGCAAGTTTATTCAATGGTACAGCAACAAAAGCAAGCAGTGCCACAAGGGCCGCCTCCCCCAATACCGCCGAGCATGACAGCTCAACCCATCGAGCGCATGGAAGAAGTAGAAGAAAATGACGCAAAACCATATCTTTAGGTGAAAATATATATCAATTCATTTACATCTCCTTTGCAACGAGGACATTTAGATGAAACTGCACATTTACGATTGTGGGTGAAATCACCAAGATTCAAATCGTGTGCATTAATCGCACACGCCTCACAATATTCTAAATGCATACATGGCGAACAGAGAATATTTGCTCTTGTTTCCATGCAAATTGAACATGTGCGATCTGTAGTTTTCAAACTATCTGCAAGTGCTTCACCCTGTTCATATTCAAATAGCATTTTCCTCATGTGGCGCAGATATTGCGCTGACTCCTCTGCACTTTCAGCCGTTTTTTGAATACCCTTTATGAGAGTTTTATAATGCTCTACCTTTTCTTCATATTCGCTTGCTTCTGTAGCTATACGCAAAGAGGCGCTTTCAAGTTGATGTTGCAAAGTAAGATTTGAATTTCTAATGATAGAAATTTCGTGGTTCTTTTTTCTAATAAGATTGTTTTTTTGTGTTAGTTGTTTGTGCAAAGAAGTAATATTTTGTCTGTGTTCATATATACACCCTTCTCGGTTTAATAATTTTGCATTCAAAGATTCTATCGCACTTTCATATTCTTGAAAACATTCTTCTTGCACACTGAGTATTGTGCTGTTTAAATTCCACGGTTCTTGTAAAATATGCAAGGTTTTATCTTGCAATTTCCGTCTTTTTTCAGATCTATATTGTGGCATAAGGCCTGGTGGAGGAGGTGGAAGTGGAGGAGGTGGAATGTCAGGAGGGGGGGTTTGGGTTTGTGTTGGCATAACAATTGGAGGTGGCGGTGGAACCTTTGGAATAGGTGGTGTCCATTGTGCCCCCAACACTCTCCACGTTGGCATCCAATCCATTTACTTAGAGCAAAGAAAATAATATTGTTTTTTTCATTTAAAAAATCTAACACACTGTCAAAATGAATGTCTGCATGGATGAGTATTTAAAAACGATCAACGTCTGGGCCATTTCAAGCTACAATATTTCATCTTATGTACGCAAATGTGGAAAATATGCATGCGTCATAGATGTTATGGCTTTGATAATGGACCGCGAGCCACATTGTTTGATACAAACATTGAAATATATGTTAGAAACTTATCCATGCCGACACTCGCAGGTGAAATTTCCTTCTAACAACGACGCGTCTACGAAAGAAATTGAAATTGGTATGACAATTGAAGATTTAATCCCATTTTTGTGTAACATACCAGGACGTGAATGTCGCTATCGTCTTTATAGATACGCCGAACCAATTTTAAAATATTTAGATGGTGATCAATTCCTCGTAAAATGTATAGTTGATTCAAAAGAAAAAGAAGATGAAAATATAATTCGTTCGACTAAGCGAAAATGTTCAAACGAAAATTACAAAACTAAGATAGCAAAACTTCGAGAATTTGAATTGTATTTACACGAAAACACCCGTTTTCCAGTGGACTACGTCGCCAGTGACGAATTTTATCAAGCTATCAATAAGATAAAAGAAGTTTTTTACAGCACGGATGAAGATGATCTAGAAATAGATAAGGTAAATGAAATGCGGAAGGAGCAAGTAGAGAATTTTATGTATATTGAAGAAACGTCAAAATTGAAAAAAACTGACGAAATTGCTTTTAATCAGGTCATTAAAGATCTCGGCTACGAAGATGATTTTTTCAAACGCATTAAATGCTATGAACTAGGTGGGACGATGAAGGAAAAAAAGGGTCACAGAAAGATAGCAAAAAAGGGTAAATCTGGATATATATTTACCATGGATGATTTAGAAGAAATGAAAGAGATAGTAAAGGAAGTTTATAAAGACAGCTTTCATTCAATTACATTTTAATTTAGTTTAAAACGGTAGTGTAGCGAATTCGCGGCTGTTGTCCCCTAATTTGCATTCCACCATTTACAGGATTTTGAATGATATAGTCACTGCGGGTAAAATATTTTCTAGATTGAAAACTACCTGCGTCGGTGAAAGGGGCAGATGTTGAATAAGGAGCAAATAATGCTTTTGGTTTTCTTGTGAATAGAAATGAAAAATCTGCATTGCGACCAAAATAAAACAAAGAATTGTCAGCTTGTTTATTGCGCAACAATTCTGCGGTAATTTCTTCAACCTTTTCGTCCATTTTTAACTAAAAGAGAAAAAAAATGACGTAAAGTGTTGGATATTTTATTCTTCCTCGTCTTTGTTTTTCCGTAGTGGAATCAATTTAATAATTTGCGCTGACTCTTCCTTTCCTATTTTAATATCACTCATTATACTTTCGATTTTTTCACTATCTACTTCGTGCTTTTCTAAGACCGATCTTAGTTTTTTTACTGACGACCCTGGTTTCTTCAATTTTGTGTATAGTTTAATGTCGTAACCCGCTGACAAGGAGCGAATAATGCGCAAGTCTGCGATTGACATCTCATTTAACAACTTGTCGTGTGCATCTTTCAGTTCTCTTGTAACTTCGGTCGTCTGCTTACGCAAACTCTCCTTTTGTTTAAAGTGACTACAATAATTATTTACAAGAGGCGTGATTTCTGCCATTTGCATCTGAACGAGAAAAAAAAAACAAAATAATTTTTAGTCAAAAAAACCCTGGGCGGATGCATTTGAAACGCGCTTTGGAAATTGTTGTTTAATTTGAACTTTTTGCATCGGCGCCTGTTCGTAATACGCAGGTGCGGCTATTGGCATTAATCCGTCCGCTGGGTCAACACCACCGTGCCTAGCCCAACCAGTATAATTATGTTTATTTTTCATCAGATCACGTATATCAGCTGAAGCCAATCCATTACCGCCCCCAAAACCACTTTGGCCACCATGACCGCCTCCACTACCTCCACCTCTTCCAAAGGTTGGTGTACCGGCAGTAATTTCCCCACGTAGACCTGTAAAATCTACAGTGGCGTCTACCGGACCAGGTGGTAAAACCTGGGCATTTGGTGGTGTGTGTACAGAAATGACAGGAGTTCTTTCGACCATGGGTTTTGACCTGAATGATTCCATGCCTAGATTCATGTGGGACGTGTTCGTAAGCGTTCTTCCCTGTAAACCCAATATTTTCCCAACTCCTATATCCTGAGCATGCCACGGAGAACCAACTGCCCGTGGGTGGAAGTCAACGCCCGACGATGTTGATAAACTAGGATTTTGTTTAGAATTTGCATTTGCAACCCTCGTACTATCAGCTCCTGTTCCGCGTGATTGGTTACCTCCCATTTTTAAATACACGAAGAAAAAAAATTTTGGAAGATTGAATTACATGCCACAAAAACCATAATTTAACAACACGTAGTTGCACATTTGCCAGCCTTAGATAATACTTTATGCTGTTTGGCGAATAGAATAATATTTTCTAAAACTCTTTCAGCCGAGGAATCGTATACGTCAAGAAGGCTTTGAGTGTAATTACATGGGCAATGTTTTTCAATTAAAAAGCGTCCAAAATTATGCACAAGTTCTTTTTTTTCATACCCCTTTAAATTTTTTTCGCCGATTTTTATGACCTCGACCATACTTGCAATTTTGCACAAGACTTCTATCATTGTCACAACGTCTGTTATATCTGGGTCTTCAATAACTTCGAGAACGTCGGATGATATTGACTGATACAAATCGTCAATTAGATCTGCATATTTACCCGTGCCGTATTTATCCATTTTATCATGCATTGGAAAATAAAAATGATATTTTTTTTGATTAATTTTCTGAATATTTTTTCTAACTTGTAATAAAGATGAATGCAGCAGAGGCCGTTCGTTTTGTTACGCTACACTTTTTAGAATCATATAAAGATAATTTGGACGAAGACAATTATGAATCGGCAAAAGTTTTGATAGAAAACACGCCGAAGGAAAGGGTGGTAAAGCAAGTGTCAAAGGTTTTGAAACCATTTTCACAGGCAAGTGAAAATGGTAAACTAAACAAGAAAAAATTAATTAAAGATGGCTGGGTAGATGAGAATTGTAAATTGACCGATGAAGAGATCGCAGATATGGGCAAACAAGCAGAAATGGCATATTCGCTTTGTTGCGCTATAAACGAAATGGAACCAGATAAATTAAAAATAATTGAAAATATGGCATCGACCATACAAGGAGGAATTGAATCGCAAATAGATGCAATGTCTGATGAAGAAAAAAATAATTTAGACCCCATGCAATTAATAACCTCTGCGCTCTCGGGTGTCGATACGACTGGTGATATTGGAACGGTTGTGTCAACTTTGATGTCATCTATGGCCCCTACGGCCAAGAATGACACCAAAAATAAACAAAATCTTCTAGACTCATTTTCTAAGATTGACGGGAACCTAAAAAAAGAATGAAATTTACAAAAGCATAAAAAAAAAAATGTTTTAAATATAAAATGATGCAAAGGGTCCTTACGACGAGTAAACATGCACTTTTAGAGCAAAATAAAAGCCACGAGGAAAAAATTATAAAACAAAAAAAAGACACATTAGCGCAAGCAATCAATGATGAGTATCCAAACATTGCGCTCGAAAAAAAAATGCACATGGACAAACTATTTTCGTGCAAAGATGCACTAGAGCAATCGTATCTAAAAAGTCCTTCGAAATTGTTTGAAAAAATGGTACTATGGCCATTTGTATCTCGCATGAAATTAAGGGAGTCGATAAATGCTACGGGCCGGCTTTTCTTTGCAGTAAGTGTTTTCTATTTAATCTTAACATTTCTTCCGTCTATTGTAACACCCTTAAGAAACATTAGCATTTTTGCGCGTTTCTCGTCAAATTACGATGCACTAAACATTACACTTACCCTTTTTCTTCTTTTTTTTATGAATATTTCGTTGTATTATTTCCAGATAATGCGTATGCAACGTTGCATTAAAAAAAACAAAACACTCATAAACGGTGCATCTTCTCGCTATAAAGAAGAAGAAGAACGCCTCATGAATTCATACAATTCGTACAGAATTGGCAATATGTACACAAATTCACATGGCTATACTGGTGAACAAAGGCCAAATCGAAATCCCCTACGCCAACATTTTGATTATTCAACGCACCCTGGGGCTAGCGGTATTTTTTAAAAAAATAAAGTAGAATACAACCAGTGAGAATAATAAAAATATATTTTTGGTAGTTAAAAGTTACACTGCGGTAGTGATATGAAATTATATCATTTTTTGTGAAGAGTGTCTTCTTCTGTCTCGCGCGAACTTTATTGTGCAAAAGAAGAACAACGTCAAAGGCATCGCTTTTGTTGACAATATTATACGACAACTTATCAATTTCTCGCTCATAGTGGTAACGACACTCTGCACATGGTAAGAAAACATGGAAATTATTCAGTAAATTCGTGAACTGGCGTTTTTGCTGTGCAGTAAGAGTTACAGGAAATCCCATGGCCGTCAAATACAAAAAATCCCAATATATT
>CEQY01199551.1_pt1 | contig 11255 bp, 14 predicted proteins | sample 361391 | NCBI WGS metagenome assembly CEQY01 (sample SAMEA2621075, study PRJEB7988) | marine metagenome | isolation source: saline water (ENVO:00002010), including
GTTGAGATTTGTAATGTCTACCATGCACAAGAACTTTGTCGCCCTTATCTTCAATTTGATCGACTTCAAATTTTGATAGTAATTTAAGTCCTTGTTTCAGTGATTCTTTTATATAAGTGATTAACATACTTTGCTTGCTATCGATTTTGCATCCAGACAAACACTCTATACAATCATTACCTTCACTATAACGACAATTTTTTTGAGCTCTATTCAGGGGTGCACATTCAAAGCCATTGGCCTTAAAACCATCGGCAAATATTTGGGCATTTTTATTTCTAAATTCGGCTGGGATAACCTCTTGATTCACACCTTGCTCGGCCTTTTGATACCACTCACTCATTTTATCTTGATCAAAAAAATTGACTCCAGAGTTGCGTTTGAAATCATCCCAGGCATTTTGATCAAACCTATCGAGCAAGGCTTGATTGACTATCGATCCACCACCGACAACTTTAGGTCTTAAAAGTGCCAGGTTTGCTGTTTGATTAAACTCTGCCCCGCCTGACCAATAGAGCTTTGAGTTTCCATCTATTTCTTTTTTGGGGAAATTCGAACGGCTAAAAAATTCTCCCGCCTCGAGCATTAAACAGTTTAAACCTTTCTTGCCCAACTCATAAGCCATAACCGATCCAGAAACACCGGAGCCAATGATGATGACATCAAAAAAATGATTTTTTATCTCTGTTCGCATACCTTACATCATACTTGCGAAAGCCAAGGTATGCCAGATCAAAAAGTAGGATCGAAATAGTCGAACTCTTCCTCAGTCGCGTCAATATCAGCAGAGTCGAGATATCCGATATTATAGAGAGCGTCACCGCTCATAATAAGAGATGATTTATTCAGGCCTAAAATAACTCCATCGGCTTGCATTTTTATCTGACTAATAAGCTCGCCCGTTATTTGTCGAAGTTCTCCAAGCCTTTCACCTTTTTTAACCAACTTTCCTTGAGAAGCTTTGTTAATAAAAACCCCCCCTTCAGTAGCTCTTCTCCACTTGGTTCTTTGAATGATTCTCTTTTCAAAATCATACTGCTTTTTTTTCTTAATCATACCGAGGTGTATAAGAAGACTTTGAACTAAGTTTGTTCCATACTTCGTTACGGCTTCATCTATTCTTAGACCTTCTCCCCCCTCAAAAACCAAACAGGGTTTATTCAAATCATTGATGGCTTCCCTGAATGAACCATCTCTTAGGGAGCTATTCACCACCACGGGAATACATAGGTTTGGAATCAAATTTTCAATGACCGGATTATCGAGATCACATCTTATTTGAGGAACATTAAATCTTCCATTTGTACCAGAGTGAAGATCCACAAAGTAATCTCCATACCTAGTTAGATTCTGGAAAATAAATCCAGCAAATCTCGCTCCAAAGCTACCCTTTTCTACCCCAGGAAAGCAGCGATTAAGATCTTTTCTATCCGGTAAATATCTCTGTCTGTTCAGGAACCCATAAATATTAACTACAGGCATTATAATGAGGGTGCCTTTAAGAAGTTTAAGCTTTTTTCGCATTAAGTTTTGGGCAATTCTCATTCCATTGATTTCATCGCCATGCATACAACCGGTAACGACAACGCAAGGCGAAACTTCTTCGGAGGCCCGGTAAATAAAAAGCGGCGCTTGTGCCTGCTGTAATCCATAAAATGAGGGAAATTCTACAGAAATCTCAACCGCTCTTCCTATGGGATAATCTTCTATATTGAACTCAAAAACATCATCTTTCATAAGATTTCATTATTCACTCTTTTATGAGCAACGTAAATATATTATAGTTTGGTTCGACAATGAGAAAAAAGAAAGAAAAGAAAATTATTGGCTGGAGAGAATATTTGGTTCTGCCAGAACTTGGCATCAAAACCATAAAGGCGAAAGTAGATACTGGTGCTAGATCTTCAGCTTTACATGCTTATGATTTAAAAATTGAAAAACTCGGCAAGAAAGATATCGCAAAATTCAAAGTTCATCCTCATCAAAATGATACTAAAAAATTTAAGCGCTGCGAGGCTGAAATTATTGAGTATAGAAAAGTTAAAAGTTCAAATGGTCAGACCGAATTACGTCCGGTCATTCTTAGCACTGTAAAATTACATGGAGAAGCTTGGGTAACTGAAATTACGCTTACCAATAGAGACCAGATGGGGTTTCGAATGCTATTAGGACGAGCTTCATTTCGCAAAAAATTTTTAGTCGACGTCAGTAAATCATATCTAGGAAATACATTATGAAATTAGCCATTCTTTCACGTGAACCCAATAACTATAGCACTCAAAGGCTGGTCAAAGCTGCTAAAGATAGAGGACATAAGGTTAAAGTCTTAAATACGCTTCGATTTGCCATTGATATAGAGGAAGGAAATCCGGATCTTTATTACCGCCAAAAACCCATCAGTCATTATGATGCTGTTCTTCCGAGGGTTGGTGCTTCTGTTACTTATTTTGGTACTGCTGTTGTTCGCCAATTTCAACAGATGAATGTTTTTTGTGCAAACTCTGCTGATGCGATTCAAAACTCGAGAGATAAACTTAGGTCCTTTCAAATCTTAAGTCGTCATAAAATAGGTATCCCCGCTACCAGTTATGTGAAAGACAAAGCGGATATTTTACCTGCTATCGAGCGTGTGGGTGGAGTCCCCATCGTCATAAAACTTCTAGAGGGAACTCAAGGCATTGGAGTTCTTCTTGCTCACACTTTAGAAACAGCAACTTCAATAATAGAGTTATTACAATCACAAAAACAAAATATACTCGTTCAAAAATTTGTGGCGGAAAGTAAAGGCCGAGATATTAGGGCCATCGTTGTGGGAGACCAAGTTATTGCAGCTATGCGAAGAGTTGCGCAGGGACAGGAGTTTAGAAGTAATGTTCACCGGGGCGGAAGAACTGAGGTCGTTGAACTATCTGACGAATATAAAGAAACTGCGATTAGAGCCGCTAAGATTATGGGTCTTGGTATCGCAGGAGTTGATATGTTGGAGTCGAATGACGGCCCTCAGATCATGGAAGTTAACTCTTCACCAGGGCTTCAAGGCATAGAGACATGTACTAAAATGGATATTGCAGGTGCATTTATTGACTATATCGCTTCTCGAGTTGATTTTCCTGAAATCGACGTGCGACAGAGACTGAATGTTTCTAAAGGATACGGAGTGACTGAAATTTCTATTCCCAAAGAATCAGAGTATGTAGGTAAAGAGATTTCTGCCTCAGGTCTTATGGAAAAAGATATAAATATTCTCACTCTTCATCGGGATGGAAAAGTTATTCCTAACCCTAAAAAAGATCGCCCGCTACAAGCAGAGGATAGGCTTCTGTGCTTTGGAAAACTAGAGACCATGAAAGACCTTGTCCCTTTAAAGACAAGAAAGAGAAGAAAACCAAAGCTTAAGAAACTAAAAAAACTTGATATTGAAATCCAACCTGTAAACGAATAGTAAAAAAAGACTGACTTCACTGAAGCTTATCTTTTAAAAACTTAACTCCAAGCTCTACAGGCTTACTGGCAAAGACAAAGGTTTTAACATGCCCCCAGAAGCCTACATCATAGGTTTTAACTTCTAGGCCCTTGAGTTTTGCTCTGGTATAAAAAACTCTCATCTGTGCATGCTCCACCAAATCATCCTGAATACCATGATATAGGAACAAAGGAGGGGCTTTTTCATGTAAATAATTAATTGGAGAAGCTTCTAAATAATCTTGGATATGACCTTCTCTATCATAACCAAGGTAAGGAACAATATAAGGAGAATGTTCATACCATGAAAGATCATAAGGCGCTCCTCCACTTACAACTGCAGCAATATTGTCATTTTGAAGCGCATGAAGAAGTGAAATATGAGCACCGGCAGAATAGCCCCATAGCCCAATTTTTTTACCTTTAAACTTAAAATTTTCAAATGCAAATTGAATGGCCTGAGCTAAATCTTTTATGGGAGCAGGATGTTTATACTCAGGAGCAAGGCGATAATTTATATTAAAAACATGAAAACCATTTGTGGCAAGCGACTCGGCAATCAGTCGCATATCACTTTTATCCCTAGCTTTCCAGCCTCCTCCATGAACAATAACGACTAAAGGAGCATTAGAATTTTTTGACTCATAAAAATCACCCTTGTGCCTTTCATGATTGCCGTAAGAAATATTTTCTTTGAGGATGAACTCTCCACTAGATTTATAACTAGCACAAGATAATAGAATTAAACTCACTATAAAAGATCTCATAGTTCTATTCTAAACTCCCCTTGTGTCCAAGTCTAGTACCGAGCCTTTTCAACCGACGTTTTAAGTTCTTCATTTTTTGCTTACTTTTTTCAAGTTCCAAATAGGCCCTATTAGTTTCCCGATGTTTCGCCTTCCCTATCTTTAATTTCCTTGCAAAACTAGTGTCCTCAATTCTTTGAATTCCACTTATATTTTTATTAGGGAAAAAATCCTCCCATAATACTTTTTTAACACCACTCCATTTTGAGTCATGAAATGCAATCACCCCACCAGACTTTAGTTTAGGAAAAAGATTTTCAAAGTCTGCTTTAACATCTGGATACTCGTGGCTTCCATCAATAAATAATAAATCAATCTCTTCTTCAATTTGTGATACAGCTTCATCACTATTCATACGCAGTGGGGTGATCTGACCATCGACATTAAAGTCTCTACAATTTTTGAGAAAAGCCTTAAAGGTATCGATATCGTGGTCAGCTAAATGCTGATGTTCCTGCGATCCTGTAAAAGGATCAATAGCATATATTTTAGCCTTGGAGTTTGCCAAGGCCATATTTATAGTTGATTTTCCCTTCCATGAACCGACTTCTACTATCACAGACGAGTTTCGAGCAAATTTGATAAGAAGTTCTGCCACTTCATCAGATAGCCACCCCTCAATACTCGACGTTTTACTAAGAATACTTTCAATACATAATTTTGCCATAGCTATGAGGAATACCCATTATTAATTATTTTCATTTTAATTATACCTAAGCCTCATCTATAACTAAACCATAAGGAGGAGCTATTATGAAATGGATTAGCTTATTTACAATATTATTTAGTTTTCAAGCCTTTGCTGCAAGAAATATCGCCGAATATAATTTAGGCGCAGGACAGACAGGCTTAGTACATCATGTAACAGGTGATGCCTATGATCCTGTTTCTATTTTCCCTGAAGGGGGAAGTTCGATTGCCAAAGGTAAATCTGAGATTTCTTTAACTCATGAAGGGGTAACTTATCATTTTGCTTCTGAAAATAACAGAGAGTTATTTAAAGCGGACCCTAAGAAGTACGAACCAACTTATGGTGGTTGGTGCGCCAGAGCGATGATTGTAGGACAACGAATAGGAATTGATCCGAAGTACTACACCATTAGCGGACGCAGAGCTCATTATTTCGTAAATTCTCGTGCCAAAAGATTTTTTGACAGAGATGTCACTCGATACGAAGGTGAAGCAGACCAAGCTTGGGAACAACAATCAGGTGAAGAGCCAAGGTTATAGAAACAAAAAATGAAAAGTTTAGTTTTAATTTTACTATTCACAGCTTGCAGACTCCCTCCTCAGGAGGGTGGTCTGGAGTTTGAAACCATCCGCCTGACTCAAAATGCTGAGTCCATCAATTTTGCCACCATTCAATCTGAAATCCTAGGCCCAAATTGTACCCAATGTCACCCAGGGTATTCAGATTACGAAACAGTAAGAGATAATCTTACGGCAATAGAGGACTCCATTAAGTCAGGCAGGATGCCTAAAGATAGGCCTAATCTTGCACCTGATTTGCAGCTTCTTATAGAAGAATGGATCAAGCTAGGAGCTCCTAGCGAGTCCCCTATTCAGAGAACCGTTTTAGCTCCAAATTGGGATTCAATTTCTAAAAAAATTATCTTTCCTAAATGTGCTCAATGCCACAACCCCCAAGGTCAAGCTGCATTTTTAGACCTTAGTACCTATGAAGCTATTCTTGAACAAAAAGACTATCTCATAGGAGATGAATCTGGTGCAGATTCATACTTAATGGAGGTCATTCAAGATCCCCAAAACCCAATGCCCCCAGAGTACTCTGGACTTGAACAATTAAATGTCGAAGAAGTTCAAACTATGATTGAGTGGATAGATAAAAACCTACCAGAATCAGACCTATAAATAATACAAGCTCTGCTCTTCAGATCCAAATATCTGTTATAAGGCGCCAAAGGCTATTATTATGAAAATTTTGATACTTCTTTCGGTCCTTTTCGCGACCCAAGTTCAAGCTAACTGGGTAGAAACCTATCGCGAAGTGACTAACCCTATGTGGGACTATTACGTTTGGGATAATGAAGCTAACCATGAGCAAATTCCTTTTTCCAGAGACTTTGCAGAGCTAACAGATAACTACGGTGGAGACAATTTTTATTATATTTATCACAATGTATCAGATGAATATATCGCTCAAAATAATGCCAATATAAATCAAATCTTAGAGTATGAATTGAGCCAAGATCTCACCGGACCGAATACGCGCCAATTATCTAGAGGTGAAGCAAGACGAGTCTTTAGAGCTACTGAAAGAGAACGAGTCGTTGAACGCCAAGATAGATATGACCCAGAAGAAGTGCTAGGTCTTTGTTTTGGTCGTGCTATTATCGCTCATATCCATGCCCTCGTTCGTGGGGTCGATGAATCTGCCATAAAAAAGATTTGGGTCTTAGGCGATATGGAGAAATGGCAATTTCATGTGGCAACTATCTTAAAAACTGATCGAGGATGGTATGTCATTGATACCTACACTGGCTTCATGAGTGTTGAGAGATGGATAAGGAGAATGGAGCGAGATAAAAAACGTAATGCTAGACCTCTTATGTACTTTGTCTCAGATTCAGAGCGATTTAGTTTTCAAAGTAATTTCATCTACTCCTCAGTTGATCTATTTGCGACACCTCACACTGAACTAGAATATTATGTTGAGAATACAAAAGATTTAGAAGATCGAGATACATACCGTGGTTTTTTTATCGACTTTTTTAAAAGTCTCGATAGAAGAAAGGATGGGATACGCCCTTTCTAAGTCCATATTGGAAGGTTGATTTCTAGACGTTTAATTGCTGACTTGCTAGCATCAAAAGATGAAAACAATTCTCTTTTTATCTTTGTTTGTCTCTCACCTCACCTTTGCAACTATTGTTCCTCAACATGAGTTTGTACTCGGAGATGACTGGAATAATGGCTACCCTGAAAAAAAATATCATCAAGTGCTCGATAAAATTATTGAAATCTATGAACCTATTATTCAATCTAAAGGTGGGACATTACATATTTTGCGAGATTGGAGAGATGGCTCCGTCAACGCTTGGGCTTGGCGCATCGGTCAAGAATATCATCTAGAAGTTCCAGGCGGAATGAGTCGCTATCACCTCATTAATGAGGAAGCCTTTATTCTCACTGTTTGTCATGAATTAGGGCATCTTCTTGGAGGAGCTCCCGCCCGCAATAGGGCGATCAGCCTCGAAGGTCAGGCTGATTATTTTGCTACCACCCATTGTGCGAAACGAGTCCTGCCCCAAATTGAACCTTATAAGAAAACAACACCCACTCAAGATATGCAAAATCTTTGCGCCAGAGAAAATGATAGGGATTTATGCTATCGAATCCTTTCTGGCTCTCAATCTCTTTCCAATTATTTCGCTTCAATTGCACGCAACTCATTCCCAACACTCTCTCAAGAGAGTCAAAGGCAAGTGAATCAAACCTTGACCACTCACCCTAAAGCACAGTGCAGACTTGATACATTTAAAAGAGGAACCTTCTGCCATAAAAATGAAGGGAATGTAAGCTTTGATGACCCTAAACTTGGTTATTGTACTGAAAAGGATGACCTTAAAAGGCCTCGCTGCTGGTATTTTGCTAAATAAATTAGTCCCAAGTTTGAAGGATATCACTTAAATTTTTCTTGGTTATTTTTGGAACTTCCGCTTCAGGATGAGGGTGCCCCACCGCCAAGAGAAGAAAAGGTTTTTCATCCCTTGAACGGTTACAAAAATCACTCAAAAATTGCATACGTTTAGGTGTATAGGTTAATGTCGCAAGACCTGCTAGATGAAGGGCTGAGATCAACATCCCAGTAGCAATCCCCGCGGATTCTTTCGCATAATAATGCTTTTCCAACCCCACTTCGGCCCGATTAAAATGACTATAGAAGATCACAATTAAATAAGGGGCCTGCTCGATAAAAGCTTTTTCTTCGTTTGTATGTAAATGCTCTAAGTCTTTTAACCATTGTTTATTTGGCTTTAGTTTATAGAAGTCGAGTTCTTCTTTTTCAGCTTTTCTTCGAATCTCAGTTTTTGCTATTGGATTTTGAATTAAAGCAAATGACCAAGGCTGTTTATTTGCTCCACTTGGGGCAGTCGCTGCTATGGATATGGCATTTTCTAAAATCTCTCTTTCTGGTATCTCTTGCGAGAAATGACGAATAGTTCGTCTCTTGCGGTGGACGTATAATAGAGCGCGGCTTATTTCTAAGGCTTGTTCAGAGTTAAATTGAGGTTGTATATATCGTTCCAACATATATAACTTGTAGCATAAATATCGATAGTACTAAATTGAAATAATATTATATTTGTTATAACCTAAGGTTATATGAATTTAAAAGATCACCTAGAAAAACTGCCTTATTTTTATGAAGTTGCCAAACTTGGATCCATGAAAAAAGCCTCTGAAGCCATTTTCATCACCCAGCCCTCTCTCACTAAGAGTATAAAGTCTCTCGAAGAATCAATTGGAAAGGAGCTTTTCATCAGACTTCCAAGAGGTGTAGCACTCACCAAGGAAGGTGAATTATTATTCGAGTTTTGCCATGAGCTTTTCCATTCGGTTTCAAATATTGAAAGAAGGCTTCTTCATCCCCTTGATCCCCATGCAGGAGAAATTAGAGTGGGGACCTATGACTCAATTGCGGCTTATTTTTGGCCTGGTTTTCTGAAAGTTTTTTTAAAGAAGTATCCTCGTATCAATTTAGAACTTACCACTGGCCGCTCAGAAGATATTCAAAAAAAGCTTGAGCAAGGCGAGCTGGACGCAATATTAATTGTCGCTCCTAGGGCAAGTAAAGATTTAATTTTAAAACCAATTATGCAAGATAGTTTTTTTCTCTATGAGGCAAGCAAGTTTAAAGAACCTGAAGAAGGCGCTCCTATTATTTATATGCCCAGTGCTTTTACGGGAAAGCTTCTACAAGAGGACCAAGGGCTGGCTCAGCTTCTTTCAGAGAGAAAACTCTATAAAACTTCCTCACTCGAGACGGTAAAAGAACTTGCTTTAGGTGGAATTGGCCAGGGGCTTCTTCCTAGTAATGTGGCAGCCCCTCTATTGGCCAAAAAGAGGTTTAAAAAAGTTAAAACGAAGAAACTCTCCTCAAATGGAGTCGCCCCCCATGAAATAGGCTTTGCCTACCATCGCACAGGCGAACACTCCTCACTTATTCAACTGCTTGAATCTGAGATCAAACAAAGCTTAAACTAAGCTTTTTTATGGCCATTGGCACCAGTCAAAATGTCTCTGGAGTCTATTCCTTAACGCTAACCTACTAAAATTACTGCATATGCGCTTGGCATCATTAATGCAAATATACTCCATGCGAGGGATGAGCTTCCAAGGAGGATGCCATGAAAAAAATGATTTTGTTAATTACCCTACTCTTTTCTTATCAAAGTTTTGCCCTAGGAGGAATTGGTAATCTAGGTTTTGGAAATTTGAATGGAATTAAAATGGTCAAAAAGAATGAGTTAAAAAAACCGACACTAAAAGAAAAGTCTGGAATTTTGACCAAAAAAAGAAAGCTTGCCTCTAAAACCAAACCACAGAATATTTGGAATCTAGAAGAAGATTCTCAAGACGGATTATGGTTTTAAGTTATGAGGCCATAGGTACTTCCATCAATAAAAGCCTTGCGCTTTTATTGGCGGAAATGCTGAGTTTGCTAAAATCTTCTATACCCAGGCCATCATGCTTTAAAAGTAACTTATCTCCAATATTTACTTCCCCCTCTAAATTAAGAATATAAAGACCATTATCAGGGTTTATTCTTTCATATTGAATTGATTTTCCACTTTCTAAATCTAAAAGATGAAAGAAAGCCTCTTGATGGATTTGAACTGAATCGCCTCTGCCATCTGGAGAGACTACCAATTGCAAACGGTTCTGCCTTTGTTCTTTGGAAAATTTCTTTTGAGAATAGCTAGGCTTAATATTCTGTGATTTTGGAATAATCCAAATTTGAAGAAAATTAACCTCTTCGCTATCAGAGTGATTGTACTCACTATGCATAATACCCGTACCCGCACTCATCGCTTGAACCTCACCTACGGAGATAATGGTCTCATTTCCCATTGTGTCTTTATGCTTAAGACAACCTCTTAAAGGAATAGAAATGATTTCCATATTATTATGTGGGTGTGTTCCAAATCCCATGGAGGGTGCTACGATATCATCATTAATAACCCTCAAAACTCCAAAGCCCATTCGCTCAGGGTTATAATAATTAGCAAAACTAAAGGTATGATGACTATTAAGCCAACCATGATCTGCCACTCCTCTAGAACTTGCTTCGTGAAATACCATTTTTCCCTCTCAATCTGGCTTATTATCTTTTTTCATAAAACTAGTGGGACATATGCGATCTTCAAAAAAATCTCTTTTTCCTCGATGCTTCAATTTAGAAAGACTAGGTCTTTTTGATCTTTCTCTCCAACGTCTAAAACTAGCTGGCTTCAAATTTCTTCGCATGACTTTTACAATTTCACCATGAGTGAGCCCAAACTTTTCGGTAATTGAATCAAAGCTAACCCTATCTTGCATGGCAAGCTCAGTGACTTGCTTTACGATATTAGCAGGAAGTTTTTTCCAATCATTTGCCATACTTTAAAATACCGCAAATATAGAGTTGATAAAAGTCAGCTATTTTAGACAAATTCTGTAGCCTAAAAAAACTTAACCTAATCTGAACATAGTTTAGACCTATCCGACCTAGAAAACTCAGGTTTAGCATGTTAGATAAAATCCATGAAAATCACACACATACTACTCTTTGGCCTTCTTATTACTCTAACCTCTACGGCAATTGCAGCTCCCTACCAAAAAGGTTGGGGCACAAGCGTTATAGACCAAAAAACAGGAAAATCTGGTGTTAAGATTGGAGGCCGATTGCAGGCCATTGCAGCTGTTGACTCAGAAACAGAAACACAAGATTTCTATTTTCGTCGTATGCGAGTGAATTTTTCC
>CEQY01091513.1_pt1 | contig 11253 bp, 13 predicted proteins | sample 361391 | NCBI WGS metagenome assembly CEQY01 (sample SAMEA2621075, study PRJEB7988) | marine metagenome | isolation source: saline water (ENVO:00002010), including
AATTATAAACTAAATGAAAATTCAAATATAAAAATGTTTTGGTCTAAAGTTTTTTTACCTACTCTCAAAGATACTCCACAAGATGCTGAGGTTATAAGCCACCAACTTATGTTGAGAGCAGGAATGATAAGAAAAGTTACCTCAGGAATATATACCTGGCTACCTCTTGGTCTAAGAGTGCTCAAAAAAATTGAAAATATTGTTCGTGAGGAGATGGATGCATCTGGAGCTCAAGAAGTCTTGATGCCAATGGTGCAACCAAGAGAATTATGGGAAGAGACTCAAAGATGGAAAAAAATGGGTTCTGAACTTTTGCGTATTCAAGATAGGCATAACAGAGATTTCTGTCTCGGACCTACTCACGAAGAAGTAATAACTGACTTGGTAAGAAATAACGTAAAGAGTTACAAAGAACTGCCATTAAATCTTTATCAAATCCAAACAAAGTTTAGAGATGAAGTAAGACCTCGCTATGGTGTAATGAGAGGAAGAGAATTTCTTATGAAAGATTCCTATAGTTTTAACATCAATGAAGAATCTTTAAATGAATCATATCTTGTAATGAAAGAAACATATAAAAATATAATAGGTAAATTGGGTCTCGAATATAAAATTGTTAAAGCTGATTCTGGTTCAATAGGTGGTGACAAGTCTGAAGAATTTCATGTGCTTGCCGAAAATGGTGAGGATACAATCGCTGTTAGCAACTCATCTGAATTTGCAATTAATACAGAACTTTTACTGAATGAGGGTGAAGATATTAACTCTCTCCAAGGAAAGCCATCACCGGATGGTGAGGGAATAATTGAAATTAAAAAAGGCATTGAAATTGGTCATATTTTTCAACTTGGAAAAATTTATGCTGAATCAATGAATGCTAACGTTTTGGATAATAATGGTAAGTCGCAAACCCTTTATATGGGGTGCTATGGAATAGGGATATCTAGATTAGTGGCTGCTGCTATAGAACAAAATCATAATGAAAAAGGTATTTTATGGCCTGAAGCAATTGCTCCATATGAAGTAAATATTATTGCAATAGGATTTGATAAAGATGAAAGGATTTCAAAGGCTTCGATAGATCTATATAACAAATTATTGTCTATGGGATATGAAGTTATCGTAGATGATAGAAGTGATGGCTTTGGAACAAAAATGAAAGATGCTGAATTAGTAGGATTTCCAATAAATATTATAATTGGTAAACAATATGTCGAGAAAAACGAGATAGAGTTAAGGCACAGAGATGGTCAGAGCTCCATAGGCATCATTGAGGATATTGAAACTATTTTTGAGCACTACAAAAAAAATAGTTAGATTCTCTCTATAATAGTTGCGTTTGCTGTTCCGCCTCCCTCACATATTGCTTGGAGTCCGTATTTCCCATTTGTCCTTTCAAGCTCATGAAGAAGTGTTGTCATTAATTTAGCCCCTGTTGCTCCCAAGGGATGACCTAGAGCCATGGCTCCACCATTTACATTCAATTTTTCAATATTAGCTTTTAGTTCGATAGCCCAAGACAATGGAACCGGCGCAAAAGCTTCATTGACCTCATAAAGATCGATATCATCAATTTTCAGCTTAGTTTCCTTTAACACTTTGTGAGAAGCTGGAATAGGTCCACCCAGCATTAGGATTGGATCATCACCAACTACACTAATTCCAACAATTCTTGCTCTTGGATCTGCTTTCACTTTTTTAAGCCCAACATCATTACATATCATGAGCGCTGCTGCACCGTCTGTAATTTGACTTGCATTACCTGCAGTAATAACACCACCTTCAGTAACAGGATTTAATCCAGATAAAGCTTCAAGGCTTGCATCAAATCTAATACCCTCATCATTGAGGACCATATCTTTTTTTCCTTCAGCATTTTTAGCTTGAACAGGAAGAATCTCCCGATCAAAATATTTTCCTTCTACAGCTGCAGCTGCTTTTTGGTGACTACTCAAAGCAAACTTATCTAAATCCTCTCTAGATAAATTCCATCTTTCAGCCATTAGTTCTGCACCGCTAAATTGTGAGAAAAAAATACCGGGATATCGCTCTTTCATTCCTTGAGAATCAAACGGTAAACCATGCCCTGCATCAAACCCATCCTTGATACTTGCGCCGATTGGTACCATAGACATTACTTCTACTCCTCCTCCAATTACAACATCTTGAGTTCCTGACATAACAGCTTGAATTGCGAAATGAATAGCCTGCTGCGAAGATCCGCATTGACGATCTACAGAAGTGCCTGGAACTGATTCAGGAAGACTGGAGGAAAGAATTGCATTTCTTGCAACATTTCCTGATTGAGCTCCAACCTGATCTACACATCCAAAAACAACGTCATCGATTAATTCAGGATCAATGCCTGACTGACGAACTAGTTCATCTAATACTTTTGCACCAAGATCAGCAGGGTGCCATTGACTTAGGCTTCCATTTTTCTTGCCTCCAGCAGTTCTAACGGCTGAGACTATATAGGCATTGTTTGACATAAATATCTCTAAAATTAAAGTTAGTTAAGCATTATAACTAATATGTTTACCAATACTAAATATAACTTTAATTAAGATTTATTTTTTTGATGTTTTTTTTGCTGTAGGTATATATGCTTTTCTTATCTCTTTTACTAGAGCATCTCTAATTTTGACATTCTCTCTTAAAAACTTGCTTGCATTGACCTTGCCCTGTCCTATTTTTTCTCCATTATGACTATACCAAGAACCAGATTTTTCAACTAATTCAAGTTTTTGACCTAGCTCTAGTATTTCTCCTTCCGTATTTATTCCTTCGCCGTACATTATCTGGAACTCAGCTTGTTTAAATGGAGGTGATACTTTGTTTTTAACCACTTTTACTCTTGTTTCATTACCAACAACTTCTTCACCTTCTTTGACAGCACCTATTCGACGGATGTCTAAGCGAACAGATGAATAAAATTTAAGAGCATTTCCACCAGTTGTAGTTTCAGGATTTCCAAACATGACTCCTATCTTCATTCTGATCTGATTAATAAATATGACCATTGCATTCGATCTTTGAATATTGCCAGTAATCTTTCTTAATGCTTGGGACATCAGACGTGCTTGTAAACCAACATGATGATCACCCATGTCACCCTCAATTTCAGCACGAGGTGTTAAAGCAGCCACAGAATCGACAACAATTAAATCAACGCTACCGGATTTCACAAGCATATCAGTCACCTCTAATGCTTGTTCACCCGTATCAGGTTGCGAGAGTAATAACTCGTCAACATTGACACCTAATTTTTCAGCATAATTTGGATCAAGTGCATGCTCAGCATCAATGAATGCTGCAGTTCCTCCAGCTTTTTGACACTCTGCAATAGCTTGAAGTGTCAGTGTAGTCTTACCTGAGGATTCAGGACCGAAAATTTCAACAACTCTTCCTTTGGGTAAGCCTCCGATTCCCAAAGCAATATCTAGTCCAAGTGAGCCAGTTGACACTGACGGAATGTCAACAATTTCCCTGTCTCCCATCTTCATTACGGTGCCTTTACCAAATTGTTTTTCAATTTGAGATATGGCCTCGGTTAAGTTTTTATCTTTGTCTGACATAGTATTCTCCGTGTTCACATTACTGTATATTTATACAGTATATAATAAAATCGATAAAAGTAAAATAAATATTATCAAATTGGTGCTGACTTGTTCAAAACTCATTGTTAAAATCCAACTTATCTACAATTTCACCACAAAATGGCATTTATAGTTACAGAAGCATGTATAAAATGTAAGCATACAGATTGTGTGGAAGTATGTCCTGTAGATTGTTTTTATGAGGGTCCTAACTTTTTAGTAATTCATCCTGAAGAATGTATTGATTGTGCTTTATGTGAGCCTGAGTGCCCTGTAGACGCTATTTTCTCTGAGGACGAGTTGCCAGATGATCAAATTGAATTCATTGAAATTAATGCTGAGCTTTCAGAGATATGGCCAAATATTACAGAGGAAAAAGATCAGCTACCTGAAGCTGAGGAATATGGAAAAATAAAGGAAAAAAAACATCTACTAGAAAAATAATTTAAATTTTTACTTGAAAAATAAAAATTAGTCACAAAAAAAAATATTAATAGATGTTGCCTTGCTACTTTCTTGATCAAATCGGACACGCCTTGATCTTAAATATTTTAGACGCCCAACATTTTTTTTAACATTAAAATTGCAATGGAGGAATCTATGAAAAACTTTGCATTAGTAATTTGTATGCTTCTATCACCTTTAACTTACGCCTCATATCATGGCGGAAGCAGCGGTGATAATTCTGGTGGAAGCAGTGGTGGCGGTGGCGGCTACGGTGGTGGCGGCGGCGGAGGTGCAGCAGCGCTAATAGCAGTTGGTGCGCTTGTGTATTACATGAACAGAGATACAGAAGAAGAAGCCACCGAGTCCGAGTTCGTGAGAAGATATAAACAAAGTAATTTTAAAATATCATTTGGATCAGAAAATCAATACAATTTAAACAATTACCAATTTAACGATTTCTCAAGTCGAATTGATAAGCCTTTAAATAATTTTCAATTAAATCTTAGTTACAAGTTTAATTAATATTTGGCAGTTAACCCCGATATTTCTGTCGGGGTTAATACTTACCTGAAATTTACATGAAAATCATACTTATATTTTTCCTTTTCATACAGACTCTCTCTGCTAATACGGATCAAGACGACAGAAAAGTCTCAGATCTCTCAGTTCAAGAACTTACAGAAACTGTCCGATCCATTGTTCAGGAAAGCATTGAGAAGTGTGTTGTTGCTGGAACCATGGAAGGAAGGGCTGTCCCTATCCTAAAGGTTGAAGGCGAAGTTATTGCAAAAATGACTTGCAATTTTAATGAAACAAAATCTACCGCTGACTAAAAAACAAAATCTGTCTTATTCGACCGTATAGGTTTCCCGTTTTTTCGAATCTGAAATCTCAGTAAAGGAGACGCAGACTCCGAACTACCAAGATGAGCAATGATTGTTCCCCTACTAACTTCATCACCCTGCTCAACAAATATTTTGTCACAATGAGCATACAAACTCAGATAATTGTTTGGATGAGAAATCATTACAAGATTTCCATATCCAGGAATGTCTGGCCCTGCAATCTCAACTTTACCTCTGTCGATAGAGAAAATAGGCGTACCCACGGGTTGCACAAAAATAATCCACCCATCTTTTGTATTTGAACCTTGAAAATCATCATTTAAAGGATGATTCCAAAGCTTTGAAGAATTTTTTACTATAGAAGAATTAGAGCTATTTAATCCGCTTATCACTAATTTCTGATTTGGATAAATTACGTATGGTTCAATAAGGTTATTCAAAGAAATTAATGCTTTTTGATCAATATTAAGTTTAAGTGCAATTGCCCAAAGAGAATCACCGGGCTGCACAACATAAATTGAATTTTGAGAGCTAGGCAAAAAATTTTGAAAAGTCTCATTGATGTCTAAAAGTGAGGAACAGCTAGAAATAAAAAATGCAAAAAATATTAAGTAATATTTAGTACTTTTAATCATAGTAAATAGTAACCGGATGAAAAAATTAAGCCTGAAAAAATATACATCAAGCTTTGCTCATGTTTTGTATATAACGACAAAACTAATTTAGGAAAAATCAAAAGTGATATCAAGCACCCTGATCCAAATGGAAATAGTAACAATAGATTGAAATCTGCTATGGCTTGAATTATTGGGCCATATACACCCAAAATAACCAATAAGGCACTTCCAGAAATGCCAGGTATTAAAAAAAATGAAAAAGCAATAAGTCCGCTTATAAATAAATATAGTGGCGTGACTTCGCTTGGGCCAATATCTAACTCTTGCAAAAGATATCCAATCAAAATACCAAAAAATACAAAGGCGAGTAAAGTTACTTTTTTTAATGTAGCTCTAAAAAAATCTGCTACATATATTGACAAAAACATCATCAACAAACCCAGTGAAAATAAAAAAAGCTGTTCGTAACTATTCATTAAAAAACTAATTAAATTAGAACATAGAAAAATTGCAATAAGCATTGAAAGAACAAGTGGCAGTAAGACAGGAAATTGAAATTTCTGAGAAATCGCAGAAAATTTTAAGGTTGCATTCTTAAGCCTCAATTGACTTAAGATTGTCATGAGGTTTGGATAAATTTTAAAAATTACAGCAATAGTTGAGCCTGAAATACCAGGTATCAATTCAGCAACTCCCATCCAAAATCCCGCTATAGAATATTTTACTCGGTCATTCACTTTTTATATTTCTCCATTTGATATTCCTGGAAGCATAGGTACGAATGCAACATCCTCATGAACAGTTTCTTCATTTTCTGTATCAGTTTTTCTTGTGATTACATAAAGTTTTTGCTGGCCTTCCATCCCTGCTGGAATGACTAATTTACCCTCTATATTAAGCAACTCAACTAACTCTTCAGGATACTGTCTGGGAGCAGCAGCACATATTATTCCATCAAATTTGCTATCTTTATCCCATCCATCAAATCCGTCAGCATGTCTTACAACAACATTTCTTATTTTGAGTTTGCTGAGGTTCTCTTGAGACTTTGAAACTAATGGTTTAATTCTTTCTACAGCAAAGACTTCATTTGCAAAATAAGATAAGACAGCAGATTGATATCCACAACCTGAACCTATTTCAAGAACTTTATTAAAAACTTTACCTCTCTTTGTCGTATGAGCAATTAAGTGTTCCGTCATTCGAGCAACAATATATGGTTGAGAAATTGTTTGTTTATATCCAATCGTTAATGCTCTATTTTCATAAGCTCGACTCCATAAAGCTTGATCTAAAAAAATGTGTCTTGGGACTTGGCTTAATGAGTCAAGAACTCGAAAATCTTTTATACCCATATCAAGTAATTCTTGAATCATTTGATCTTTTACTCTAGAAAAAGTAAAGCCTGAACTATTCACAATCAAAAACCTCTCTGTAAAGTCTCCAATTAGTTGCTTCAACGCTCAGGTTGTAATCCAAAATTGATATAGAAATGTAATTATCTTCAATTGCTTGGATATCTGTATCTAATTGATTGGGCAGAAGTTTCCCCGACGGACCAAAACTAAAAAATTTTGATGAACTGCTGGATCTTATAAATTCAGGAGTATCAGGAATGCCCCTTTTGCCAAGAATAGTAAGTTTTGTTCCTTTGAGTTCAGAGGATGATAAGTCAGGAAAATTTACATTCACAATTAAATTCTTGTCATTAGGGAGCTTGCTAACTTGATTGACGATTAATCTAGCTTGTTCTGATATGAATGATAAGTTTTTTGGATTAAAAGCAGTCACTGAAAAAGCAATAGGAACATAATTAAGTCTTCGTCCAGCTATTGCTGCACCAACTGTGCCGGAATAAAAAATATCTTCACCTAAATTTGCCCCTAAATTAATTCCTGAAACAATCATTTCGATAGTATCCGGAATAACTGACAATAATCCCAAATATGAACAATCCGCAGGAGTTCCATCAACTGAAAAAATATTTTTTGAAATCTCCCGAACTTCTATCTCTTTCCTCAAACTAATTGCTGCGCTCATACCGCTACAGTTTTCTTTTGGAGCAATTAAATAAACATTATGTTCTTTGCTTAAGGACTCATACAGCTTTGTAATGCCTGATGCTTCATAACCATCATCATTGGTAAGCAATATATTCATTTGATACCCTCTAATGAAGCAATAGCAAATACAGCAATTCCATTACCTGCACCAATGATTCCCATACCCTCAGCTGTAGTTGCCTTTACTCCAACAAAATCTTCGCCAATATTTAAAATACTTGATAGAGATTTTTTTAAGTCATCTACATAAGGTTGAATTTTTGGTTGTTCGCAAACCACAACGAAATCAATATTTCGTGGTTGCAAACTCTTTTTCTTTAATAATGCTAAAGATTCCTCAAGAATTTTTACACTGTTGATATTTAAATTTTTTGAATCAGTATCAGGAAAGTAGTATCCAATGTCTTTCAATCCACCTGCTCCAAGCAAAGCGTCAGATATTGCATGTAAAACTATGTCTCCATCAGAATGAGCAATAATAGATAAATTGCAATCTATAAAAACATTACCCAATGTAATTCCCTTACCTGGCTCAAACTTATGAAAATCTACACCTCGACCAATTCGATAATCATTATCAACATTTACAGGAATATCATCTAGATAAGTAATTTTTATATTAGATCTCTCACCTATAATTTCTCTAACTGTAAAACCAGCTCTCTCCATTGCTTGAGATTCATCAGTAAAAGAAAGGTTTTCTTCTATCATTTTATTTAATGCTTTTTTGAGTGAGTCTTTATGAAATATTTGTGGAGTTTGGATCGCAAAGAAATCATCTCGATCTACGGGATTTAAGTTTTTATCCTTTTTCATTCTTAATGAATCAATAACTGAAATAACTGGGTATAAACCTTGAATTGATTTATCTTTCTTATATTCCGATAGCAGCTCACTAATAAGTTTTTTACTCACCCATGGTCGAGCTGCGTCATGAATAACAACAACATCAATATCATCTTCAATGGCTAAAACTGCGTTATATACAGATTCACTTCTTGTACATCCACCATCAGTAATAACGACTTTGGGATGATTGAAAAATGATTGAGATTTTATTAATGATTCATCTTTATCAATAGAAACATATACTTTTTTGAAAGAATCAATTTCTAAGAATTTATTTACAGACTTCTCTATAACTGTTTCGTTTCCAATTTTAAAAAATTGTTTTGAAATTTTTCCCTCGAAACGAGTGCTTGATCCTGCTGCAGGGATAATGACAGCAATATTATTCTTTTGGTTCATTGGTATTATTTTCTTCAAAACTTAAATATTGCTCATCTTCAAAGATTAAATTAAGCTCCTCTCTAGCAAATTTCTCCGAATAGGCATCATTATTTTGTCGAGTTTGGATATCAGATTCTAAAATATAATTTTCGTTAGATAGAGCTGTGTTTCTTTCTATTAATTCTTGATTTTCAATTTGTAAACTTAAAAAATTCTTCTTACTATCGACTCCAAAAAAAAGATTATACGAAGCGACAATTATTAAGAAGAACAAGACTAAATTTAAAATCTTAACCAATGACATTTTTTGCAAAATTTAAATCAGATTGCTGAGCTTCGATCCACAACAATCTATTATATTTCGCCACTCTGTCAGACCTGCAAGGCGCACCTGTCTTTATTTGGCCAGTTCCAAGACCAACACAAATATCTGCAATAGTGGCATCTTCAGTCTCTCCTGATCGATGAGAAATAATTGATTTAAATCCATGTCTATTTGCTAAATGAATTGTCTTCATGGTTTCTGTAATAGTTCCAATTTGATTGAATTTTATAAGGATTGAGTTTGCAAGAGAATCATCTATGCCCCTTTGAAGCTCAGAGACGTTTGTTACGAATAGATCGTCTCCAACTAACTGACATTTATCTCCGAGAACGTTATTAAGATTCTTCCATCCTTGAACGTCATTCTCATCCATTCCATCTTCAATAGATATTATGGGATATTTATTGATTAATTCTGAAAGATATTGAGTAAATTCGCTTGAATCTAAATTTTTTGACTCACCTTTAAGATTGTATATTCCATTTTTAAAAAATTCTGAAGCAGCGCAATCTAATGTAATACCAATATCTTTGCCTACTTCTAATCTATTGTTTCGAATTGCAGTAATAATTAACTCTATCGCCTCACTATTTGATGATAGGTTTGGAGCAAACCCACCTTCATCTCCCACACTAGTATTTAAACCCTCGCTTGATAAGAGAGTTTTTAAATTCGAATATATTTCTGTTGACCATTGCATTGCCTGAGAAAAACTACCAGCTCCAATAGGCATAATCATGAATTCTTGAATATCAAGGTTATTATCAGCATGCTCACCGCCATTAATAATATTTAACATTGGAACAGGCATTTGCATTACAGGAATCTCACCATTGATATTATAAAAAATTTGATTGATATATTTGTAAAGAGGAACACCAAGTGTTTTTGCTCCTACATCCAAAACGGCAAGAGAAACACCTAAGATAGCATTTGCACCCAAATTCGATTTTGAAGCACTTCCATCAAGTGCAATCATTTTTTCATCAATTTCTTGTTGATTTGTAACATCAATACCTTTCAATGCCGGAGCAATAAGTTCTTGAATGTTTGATACTGCCTTTGAAACTCCTTTTCCCATATACGACTCAGCTCCATCCCTAAGCTCCAAAGCCTCTCTTGAACCAGTTGATGCTCCGCTCGGTACCATTGAAGTTGCACTTAGACCATTTTCTAATGTAACTTTGCAAGAAATAGTAGGAGTTCCTCTAGAGTCAAAAACTTGGATAGCTTGAATTGAACTTATGATTGACATTAATCAGCTCTTGCTTGATTTTTTATAAATTCATCTAAGGCAGCCAATTGAGATAGAACATTAGGGATTTCATCAGAAGAAATCGCACAAGGGCCATCACATTTCGCATTATCCGGATCTGGATGAGCTTCTATGAAAAGCCCTGCGATACATTGACTTAAACCTGCTTTTGCCAATGGCAATAAATGCTCTCTTCTGCCGCCCGCAGCATGTCCGAGACCTCCTGGTAGTTGAAGAGAATGAGTAGCATCAAATATAACAGGCACGTTAAGCTCCTTCATAATTTGAAAATTAATCATATCTACTACTAGGTTGTTATATCCAAAAGAATTGCCTCTTTCGCAAAGAATAATTTTATTATTTCCAGCTTGATTACATTTCTCTATGACATTTTTCATCTCTACTGCAGATAAAAATTGTGGTTTTTTGAGTTGAATAATTTTTTGTGTTTTTGCAGCAGCGACAACTAAATCAGTTTGCCTACATAAAAATGCTGGAATCTGAATTACATCACAAACCTCAGCTACCTGTTCTACTTGATACGGTTCATGAATATCAGTAACTACTGGAACATTGAAGTCAGATTTTATATTTTCAAGCATTTTCAGGCCTTCCTCAATTCCTGGCCCCCTAAAAGAAGAAATGGAGCTTCTGTTTGCTTTATCAAATGAGCCTTTAAAAATCCAATTTATATTGAGATTACCAGCTGAATCTGCAAATTTTTCTGCGACATTCATTACGATTGAGTCAGACTCTAAAACATTCACTCCTCCAATAAGTGTCATGGGTTCAATATTTCCAATTTTAAAGTTATTTAGTTTTATGCTACTCATCTTTTTATCTTAATAGCTTTTGCAATAAAATCATTAAAT
>CEQY01201735.1_pt1 | contig 11239 bp, 9 predicted proteins | sample 361391 | NCBI WGS metagenome assembly CEQY01 (sample SAMEA2621075, study PRJEB7988) | marine metagenome | isolation source: saline water (ENVO:00002010), including
TCTCAGGTGCAATAGCTGCTATATCAGAATCAATCAGGGAAAATAAAAAGTCGTGTTCGTCTTGTATTTGTTCTTTGCTCCAACGTCCAGGTCTATAGAATTTTACGATACGAAATTTTTCACTCGGTGAGCTGATCTGACTTTCGTCGCAATCGACTTCTACTTCATACACTCGATTTTCCATACTCGCCATGACACTTATGCGACCAGTGCATTGGTATCCAAGTGCATCTACTGCATCGAGAACTTTTTCAGGAGTCAGCTTGGTAAAAAATTGAGTTTTTTCATTTCCCCAAACGCTTGAGCTCATTTATTGCCACAGCATTTTTTAAACTTTTTACCTGAGCCACAGGGGCAAGGATCATTTCGGCCGACTTTAGGTGTTGCTCTTTTTAGGGGGCCTGTGCCTACAATCTGACCATCTTCATAGTACCAAACATCGTCAACTTTCTTGAAAGTAGAAAGCTCATGATGGACATATTTTTTTTCTTTATCATCAGTATAAATGGCGCGAAATTCAACTTGTCCGGTTTGATCATTTTCTTCACCTTTTTCAGTGTTTAATATATCTAAACCTTCCCACGTTGAAGTGGTGGCCCATTCTCTGGCCTCTTCAATATCAAAATCAGTGGTGCCAGGGATATGAGTGTCCGCAATAAATTGAATATTATTGGTCGCAAAAGCACAGTAGCGTGCTCGCATAAGTTTTTCCGCTGTAGGAGGGTGAGCTTCTTTTTTATGGAACTTCTCACAGCAATTTTGATAAGTATCTCCACTTTGGCAGGGGCAGTTTTGCATAGGTAACATCCTTTAAACCATTGAAATTATGTTCATTTTTTCAGTATCTGTGTCTTTTAATTGGCACTATTTTGGCAGAAGAATCCAGAAAAATCAATTACTTAACTCACTAACATTTTATGCCGATATGCTATGCATTACAATAAGTTATTGAAGGTTAATTATGAAACTAAATAAATTGAGTCACATTCATTTATTCTTCTTCTTATTCACTGCTTGGGTGGTGAACCCAGCTTTCGGGCAAACAAGTAGTTTTACTTCTTTTTTATCCAGTAAAAGTGCACCTAAAACTTCCTTATCATCTATAGAGATCTCCGCTTATAAAAACGAAATAAAAGAAATTTATGAAGTTGCAGCGGGGATAAAGCCAGGTAATGAAAGTGGAGATATTTTTACAGGTTATTTACCTCAAGATTTATATCAAGATTATTATGGGATTGTAGATGACCTTTATCAAGGAGGAATTGCTAGACTTGGTCATGTGAAAAGTTTTGAGACGAATTATAAAAAACTTTATACTCTCAGTGTTCCAAGCGGAGTTGATCCAAAAATTTTTTGGTGGCAACAGTACGAAGCCATCTTTAATGGTTTTTTCCAGGCCCTTAATACTAAGCCTGAAGCTTGTGCTAAAGAAGGTGAGATTGCAACAACAAAGCAGTGTTGTAGTGGCCTGACTAAACAGTATAAAATTGATTTTGTGGCCGCTGGAAGTTGTAAAAATACTTCAGCAACTTGTAATGAGCATGACGAATGCTGCTCTGGTTTATGTCGAAAAACAGATTTTACTAAACCGGGACGTTGCCAATCCGTACAACAATGTTACCGCCCACAGGTCTTAAATCAAGACTGTTCACCTTCAGGGGCCACTCCTTATTGTGGAGAGGGAAGTTGTACCCGAGTCAATATTGACTCGACTGGACTTGGCCAGTGTAAAACCGATGAACTTTCTTGTTCTAATAATAATGAATGTTGTTCAGGAAAATGTTCGAATAAAAAATGTGTGGCTAATTATCTTTGCCAAAAATGTGCGCCCAATGGAGCTAAGCCTGCACCGGGAGAGAAGTGTTGTTCTGGATATCTAGACTCAACTTCAGGAAAGTGTCGAGTGCTCTTTATGCCTGGAGTGAACGCAAATCAAATCAAAACCAATAAGAATATCTTTCAAAAGATCTTCTCTTTTCTTATCCCTTCCGCCCATGCTCAGGCTAATGGTTGTGAAAGTGGACAAACTCTCACCAGTGCTCAACAACAACTTCTGAGTAATAAATCAAAAGATTGTGCAGGCCTTGATTCAACTCAAAAAACTCAATGTGAAAGAGCTGTCGCTGATCTTAAAGCATCTTATTGTAAAGATAATGATGTCACTTTAAATTCCAGTGAGCAATCTGAAGTTGATCAGAAAAGGCAAGCCTGTGTGGCAAATAATCCTCAAGGCTCAGAGGCCCTCAAAGAATGTTTAGAAGAAGTTACCACTGCTGAAAACTCTATGCGTGAAGGTAACACCAGCACTGGCGTAAACAACACTGGCACGGCTGAAGATGGAAATCGTTTTGAGCAATTTGTCAGCAAATACAAAGCCCCTACGATTTCAGCTAAGACCTATTCAGATGCCAAAAATTGTTATTTCAACTCTTTTAACGATAACTGGAAAGCAGCCTCGAATGTTGAAAAAAATGCAGAGCTTTTCCTGCGCTCATTTGAGTATGTTTATGTGGGGCGTGGAACTCAAGATTATTGGCAAGATGGAAAAAATGGCAATATCTTTAAGCGTGCTAATAAGGTGGCCAAAGCTTTTAGAAAAAATAGAAATAGGGTCATTGAGCGAACTCAAGAGATTGATAAAGAAATTACCTGTAAGTGTATTGCCATTTGGGGACCAGAACAATTTCCTCAAGAGAGACAAGATTATTTTAATCAAAACTGTGAAGCAGAAGCAAAAGAGCTAAGCCAGAAATTGGCCACTGGTTCTCAGAATCCGCAAGGGACTGGTTCAAATGTTGATGGAACCACCATAAAAAATATGAATGAGTTAGATGGTCAAGAGTCTACTCAGAGTAAACTAGAAAAAGATGCGGCTCGTATGGAAGAGATTGACAAAGGGGCCCTGGCCCTTTCTCATGAAAAACTTCTGATAGAATTTCTTGATCTTCGATCTCAAGCTCAAATGGATCGCTTTGTGGATAATCAAGAGCTTGAAAAAGAATTAGAGGCCCTAAGTGAATATATCTCAGGCACTAATTTTGAGGAAGTTTGGAAAGATGAAGTGAAAGATAATTCGCTCCAAAAACATAGTCCACCCGGTGATAGTCGTTTGCTCTATAAGTGGGGTTATAAATATCTTGGTGGCCTGTTAAAGCTTATCATTATGATCGTTATTGTCGCTGCTTTTGTCTTTGCGCCGATGTTAGTTGCTGCTGCTATTGCCGCGGGAGCTCTCTTAGCAGGACTTTTATTAGGAGCATTTGGAGGAAATAATGCGGCTCCAAGTGTTTTTGATATTAAAGTTGTAGATGGAAAAAAATATAATCTTTTCTATGACTGGGATGGTTTTGAGCGGTGGTATGTTGGTCCACTCTTTGATAATAAATCATCAGTTAACGAGACGAAGTGTCGAATCTATGCCAAAGCCTCTGCTTGTCTTAAATCTGCTTATGCTTTTAAAGATAGTGACATGAAATACTTAACTTCTATCCCATCAGAAGGTCATTTTATTATTGACCCTAAACTTCCACCCTTTGTTCCAGCAAATGAAATCTCTATCGATAAGATGCCCATATACAATAAGACGTGGGTACAAATCATGAATGAAACTGTGGATGAAGGGGTGAGTTATCTTAAAAATGAACAAAAACAAGAGTATGGAATAGGCCCTAAAACTTTAAAAAAAGACTATCTTAAAGGAAGTAAGAGTAATTTAAAAGATAAGCCAATGGAAGATGCCATTGCAAAGAATTATTTTATTCCTTTTAGAGGACAGTTTAAAGCTAAAGAATTTGATCAAAGAGAGTCCATCGTTAATGGCGCAACTAAGTATGCCCGTTGTAAAGAGTTGATGGGCAATGCGGATGCGAGCTGTAATGGGCAGTTTGGTGTAGAGCAAGGGGATATTGGTTACGGTTATTTATTTGAGACTGATGAAGAAGCAAAGGAGTGGGGAGAGTATACTTATGAGCTTCACTATGTGTATTCTTCTGTATCAAAAGATACTTATATGGGTTATCCGCTGTTAGGAATGGACGCATATTTTCAGGCCGTAGCTTACAACATGAAACTTGTTGGGTCTCTAGCTGCCGAGAGATCAAAAAACTATTCCGAGACTGCAGATTTGTATCAGAAGGATTGGGAGCGCAGAAAAGGGGACTATCAATCCCTTGGTGAAGGAAGTATTGGTACCAACTCAAGAAATATAAAATATAACAAGCCCTTTTTTAAGGCCTTCGAGCTCCTTGAGTTTTCTCAGGCAAATGATCTCGCTGAATTTGATTCTGTGGTAGATCAAGGGCGAAAAAATGGAAGCTTTAATCGTTCTGAATTGAATGCCCTTGCAGCTGGAAGGGAAAAAGCCGTTCGAGCAAACTCAGATGCTAAAAAAAGAGAGGCTTTTGCTAAAGATGTATCTAAATTACCAGGTGGTGATTTAAGACTGAGTCGTCAATCGGCCCTGGCAAATGACTTACAAAAACCGGTGGATGCTATCCTAAATCGCAATCCAAGTGGCGCCTTTAAAAATGGTATTTTTGGAGAAGGCTTCAATTCAAATAATCTTGCTCCCGGTAGTGTGGCAGCTGTGAATAGAGATAATCAAAACGATAACAAGCCAGAACTACCCACTTATAACTTTGATAATAATGCTAATGGCAGTGGACTTGATAATAGCTTTGGTGGAAGCAACTATCAGGATTATAATAATTATGGCTCAAGCTCTTCCAATAAAAATGGGAGTGCTCTTAATGATCAGGGAATGAGCACCTCAGAGGCTGAGCGCATCGTTAATGCTTACGAGAATAATGATAGCTTATCCCAAGTTGAAGAAGGAGACACCTTATTCACCATCGTCTCAAAAGCTTATAAAAGAAATTATGACCGAGTTCTGACTTTGCGCTCTGATTTGGAAGATAAGAATAGAGAAGTGATTGATGAAGATGAAGGTGAGATTTCAAAAAAAGAGAGAGAAAAACTTAAAGATTTACTCATGGACTAGTTGGCAGGCAATTGAATTGTTCTGTTTGCTGGCTTTCCATTAAGTTTCAAAAGTTCGAGTTCACCACCTAGAGGGCGTTTGATAAACTTCTTAGGATTAAACGGATCCACTTCCAATTTGTAATCTGCATTGAAAACCGCATTGTTTTTTCCAATAACCTCTGTCTGTGAAAATTGAATTCTCAAGATAGTGACAAGATTAAATTGAATAGTGAGTTTAACTGTACCTTTGACTTTATCAATTTTAGGGTGATTTTGAACTTTGAAGGCAAAAGGAAAATATTCGAACATCTTAGGTTTATATTCCCCTTGAATGTCGCATTTGTCATTGAACGTAACATTCCCAGTAAAACTCTCACTGGTAGTGAGTAGCTTTAGCCATTTCTTTTCTTGAAAATCACAGCCTTTGGTTTTGATCCTGGTGTTTTGAGCATTAAATATATTAAATAAATCTTTGAGTTGTTGTTCACTCTCATCCGCAAAAGCCTGAGAAGAAAGAATCAAACAAAGAATAAGGAAATTTTTAAATATTAGCTTTCTCACCTGTTGTCTCTTCCTGAGTTAATGATTGAGCCACCTTATCTTTAAGGAGGATAAATTTAAAAAGTCCGTTTCCAATAGATTTTATACCATAATCAAACATTTTAAGTTTTTTACGAAGATTATAAATATGCACATCCAAAGTATTAGGGTGGATCGCAATATTCTTCCATATGAGCTTTATGATTTCATTACGGTGAAGAGTTTTGTCTTCCGAAATATTAAAGCTTTCAATGATGCGAACTTCTTTATTAGTGAATTGAGTAAGATCTAAATTAAGTGCCTCAAGGGATTTTGAGCTTTCATTGTTGCGCTCTTCAATTTTAATGAGATGTCTTTCAATTTTGGCCAGTATTTCATTTTTATTAAATGGCTTTAAGAGATAGTCGATAGCTCCTGCTTCAAATGCATTTCGAAATGAATCGAGATCATTTGAAGAAGAGATCACTAGGTAAGGTGTGTTCAAAGTTATATCTGATTCATTGAGAAGCTTGAAAAAATGTCCGTCTTCTAACAAGATATCAGCAATGATAAGTTCAGGAGCTTTATCCGTGTTCATATAATGATGTTTAAAATCATCAAAGGACTGAAAAAATTCTATGTGGTATAGATCCTCATTGAATATATGTTTGTATACCGGATGAAGATCTTGCATATCTTCAATGATCCATAAATTTTTCTTACCTTGCATTCTTCTACTCCCAGGTTACGAAAATACAGAGAAGCCAAGCTCCTCCAAGTCATTAGTAAGCGCCACTAACGGTAAACCAATGATGGCCGTGTAATCTTCTGTCTCTACTTTTTTCATTAACCCTATGCCATTTAGTTCTAATTTATAGGAACCCGCACAGTCAATAGGATTATCAATACTTAAGTAATTCTTTAATTGGGATTCTGATAGCTTGCGCATGGTAAGTTTTGTCACATTCGTTCTAACTTTGAACTCACCTTGGTAGAGTAAGCAATAACTGGTCACCAATTCGTGAGTTCGGTCCTGTAGTAGCTTCAGCTGTTCAAGAGAATCTGCTATATTTCCCGTCTTTCCTAAGATTTTACCATCTACATGGCAAACTTGGTCTGATCCAATAATTACAGCACCTTGAAAATTTGCTTCAATAGCTTGCGCTTTTCCAATGGCCAGTTTTTGTGTCAAAACCTGGGGGTCAGAATAAGTTTTCTTAAGCTCATCCTCATCAAATCCACTACTTACACACTCAAAGGGGACGCCAATTTTGGCCAAAATTTCTTTTCTATAAGGAGATTTACTTGCTAAAATGAGTTTTTTCATGATTTCAGTATATTGTACTGGAATATAACTTACAAATGAGGATTTCTTGATGCCCCTTTATAAATATTCCAATTATACTCCAAGTATAGCAGATAATTGTTTTATTTCAGACAGTTCACAGGTTATTGGCCGGGCCGAGCTTAGTTCAGGCGTTAATGTTTGGTTTGGAACTGTGATTAGAGCGGACGTAAATAAAATAAGTATAGGTGACAATACCAATATCCAAGATTTGAGTATGCTGCATGTCACTGAAGAAAATGATTTGAGGATTGGCAGTGGCGTGACTGTTGGGCATAGCGTTACACTTCATGCCTGTGAGATTCAAAATAATTGTTTGATTGGAATGGGAGCGGTTGTGCTGGATGGAGCGATTATAGGTGAGGGATCCGTCGTTGCTGCAGGAAGTGTGGTGCCACCGGGGAAAGTCTATCCTAAACATTCTATGATTCTAGGTAATCCTGCTAAAGTTCATCGTGAATTAAGACCCGAAGAAATTGAGATGTATTCCAATCATTATAAAAGCTATCTCAAGTATGCAGAAGATTTTCGTAATCCGGAGATTTTTTCAAAAATCTAGGAGCTATTAAAGGTAGTGACAGAGAAAACTCCAACTAAGCAACGAGAAGATCTTTAGTTTTAATGGCAACAGCTTATTCGAGGCGCTAAGTAACTACCAGCTTCCTTTAAATTTTGATTTAACTGCTTAGATCTATTTGATTCAGACATCTAACAACTATTTTTACTTACAAGGACCTTGCTTCTGTCTGTAAGTTGGAGTTTTCTCAGGCAACCTTGGTTTTATTTTAAATAGGTATAGCTCTTGAGGCATTTTTCATAAAAGTCAGCTAGTTTAACACCCACACGTGGTTTTATATCACCTTGTTTGATTCTGTTATCTATTTGTGTCTTCACCTTGCGAAAGAGCTCAGAAGAATTGTATTGCATAATCTCTAGTACATTCGCTGCAGAGTTACCTGGAATCATCTCTTCGATGTAAAAATCAGTTGGGTCATCATCATCACAATAAATATGGGCTTCATTGAGACGACCAAACATATTATGCATATCTCCCATGACGTCTTGATAAGCGCCAGTTAGAAACAGTCCCACATAATAATCATCATGCTCAGGAAGTGGGTGAATAGGAAGGGTCGATTTATTACCTTGGGCACCTAGAAAATCATTAACCTTGCCATCACTGTCACAGGTAATATCGCATAATGTACATTCGTTGGTAGGCTCTTGGTCATGACAAGAAATAGGGACGATAGGTAATATTTGATTAATCGCCCAAGAGTCTGGAGCGGATTGAAAAAGAGAAAAATTACATAAGTATTTATCTGCAAGAATTGATTTTAATTTCTGAATTTCAACGGGAACGTATTTTTCATCTTTGGTCATATTTAATATTTGATGACAAATATTCCAATAGAGTGTTTCTACCACCGCACGATCTTTTAAATTAATAACTCCTAATTTATAAGCATAAACAACTTCATCTTTAATAGTGCAGGCATCATTATAAATATCTTGATAGTTATTTGCATTGAGATCTTTATATAGCTCTTTTATATTTTTTAAAAGCATATGATCACTGGCTTCAACTTCAGTACTGATACTTTTATGTTTAGTTAAATTTACGTTTCCAAAAACTTTGGTAATCACACAAGAATGATGGGCACTGATTGCCCTCCCTGTTTCTGTGACAATATGAGGATGAGGAACTTCATTCATATCGCATAGGTCTTTTAAAATATAAACAACATCACCAATATAATCACTGAGTTTGTAATTGATTGAGGTGGGGGAATTCGAATTGGTGCCGTCATAATTAACACCCACACCACCGCCGGCATCAAAATACTCTAGATCAACACCCATTTTTTGAAGGTCACAATATATGCGTGCCCCTTCGGTAATACATTCTTTGATATTTCTGATATCTGGGATTTGAGAGCCCACGTGAAAATGGAGTAATTTTAACCAATGCAGTTTATTTTTTTCTTTGAGAATTTCAATTAAATCTAAAATCTCAGAAGAAGGCAGTCCAAATTTTGCAAATTCCCCAGAGGATTCACTCCACTTCCCACCAGCTTGGGTGGCCAATTTTGCACGAACACCTAAGAGAGGTTCGCAGTGATGTTTTTTGGCCATCTCTAGCACAGTATATATTTCTGAGAGCTTTTCAATGACGATGACAATTTTGCGACCCATTTGAGTCCCAAGCATAGCAAGTTCCATATACTCTTTATCTTTATAGCCATTGAGAATAGTAAGTGCGTTGGGTGTTTGGTTGTAGGCCAGGACTGCTAAAAGCTCTGGCTTAGATCCAGCTTCTAGCCCATAATTATACTTTTCACCCACATCGACAATTTCCTCAACAACTTCCCGCAGTTGATTGACCTTGATGGGATAAACGCCATAGTATTGACCTCTAAAACCGGCTTGCTTAATGGTGGAATTGAAAGTTTCATTGAGGTCTGTGACTTGTGCTCTTAAAATATCATGAAACCTAAGAACAACTGGAAACTGGATATCTTCCTCTTTAAGTTCTTCTATCACTTCTTTAATATTAATTGATGGCCCATCCGGTGTTTTTTCTGGGTAAACACACATATCTCCATCATTATTAATTCCAAAATAGCCAAGGCCCCACCTTTTGATTTGGTAGGTATTAATTGAGTCTTCTATATTCCACGATTTATTCATAGGCGGATTGTACAAAATTTACAGCAATTGAATAGAGGAATTATGGAAAATTATAAAAAAAATCTAGTCGTTTGTAAGAAGTTCGTAATAATAACGCTGCTGCTCTATAGAAAGTGGTTTTACCGACTCGACATTTTGTCGTTTGATCCCTTTTTCACTGATCACTTTGTCGAGGAGTCTTATCTTGGCAGACATATTTTGCCCAAGACTCACCATCCAAAAAGGGAGTTGTCCTGAGAGATTAGATTTTGGTATTTTAAGTAATTTGCAAGCACTGATGGCCACCACATCCGCAGATCTTGGTTTGTGGTCAAAAAAGGAGAGTTCTCCGAAATAGTCATTTTTTTTCAAATAAGCCAGGGGAGTGACCATTCTATTTTCTCGAGCACAGATCATCAGCTCTCCACTCAGCACTACATACAAATCAGTCTCTTTGTCACCGGCCCTACAAAGGACTTCATCTTCGTTTAACTCAATTAGATACTGGGAATCATTCATCCTATAATTTTAGCAAGTTTTTAATCTTGTTAGCAAGCATGTCGTTGAGTCTTTGAAAAAATAAATCTTGGGGATAAGTCTCATCTAAGAAGACGTTATTTTTAAGGCTTTGATCGTAAATGAAGCGATCATAGTCAATATATTCTAGTCCGAATAAAGATGTTTTATCTTTCAAAATTTCATTAAAAATAGGATGGACGCCATCATTGGCGCAGTCATAGGCTTTAGCATTTAAAAACGAGCGGTAAGCGGCTCTATAATTGTTAAGTCTTTCGTTGATAAGGCCATTTAAAAAATGTGTCGCCGCATGGGATGAGTTGATCAAGACGAGATCCTTAGCGATATTAAAGGCACTTTTAAAGTCCCTCTCATTAATTAGCTTTATAGCTTGCTGGAAATTATTTTGAGTGTCAGGTGCCAGTGAACCATAACAAGATTTTTTTGGTTTGAGCTTATGATGAATAGGGCTCGTGATTGGAATAACAATGCTATTTCTTTTGGTAGCGTAAGTAAAAAACTCGTTTAAGGTCGCACTATAGAGTTTAAAATACATTTGCATATGTTGCTGATAGAGGATTTCATCACCTGTTGAAATACTTTTATTTATTTTTATTGTGTTATCTAGCTCTACGTAATTGACGTGATGATAAAAATACTTGGCCAGGCTTGGAAAAATCATGAGAATGGATTGAATGAGAGGGTTTTCATAGATCTTTAAATTCTCGTATATATCTGAGGACTCACTTGGTCTGAAAACTAACTCTTTATGATTATCAATATTGCTCATTAAAATGATAATGAGAGGCAATCTTTTTAAATTTTTTAATTTCTCTAGCGTGCGATGCAGGCCTTCTCCGGGCTTCGCTAGAGACTCTATGGTGAGAGTTTTTTTAATATCACCAGATATCTTAGTGGCCAGCCCGGATTTAAAACTGGCCAGTCGAGCGGCAAAAGCATCTCCCATGATGAGAACAGAAGCGTCTGTTTCTATGGACGCATATGTTTTAGGTTTAAAAATATAAGGGTAGGGAGTGATAGAAGAGTCATTATTGAAATGGCGATAGGTTAAAATAGTTATTGGTGTCAAAACTATTATTGCTATGCATAAAAGCAGTATTTTCTTCACAAAACCTCTAAAAACTCAGTTATTTATATTATTTATTTTATTATATAGGAAAGTTTTGGTAAACGCTAAGGCCATGAATA
>CEQY01396321.1_pt1 | contig 11237 bp, 11 predicted proteins | sample 361391 | NCBI WGS metagenome assembly CEQY01 (sample SAMEA2621075, study PRJEB7988) | marine metagenome | isolation source: saline water (ENVO:00002010), including
AGACACCAATACCTTTTGTATGATCTGAAATTCCAATAATACAATCTTTGAAAAGAGTTTTAAAAATAGGTATGGTTAAGATATTTGAATTTTCTGCTGAAGCAGGATAATTAGAGGTGCATTTAAAAATCACAATTTTATTGGCACCATTTTTCTTTAAATAGCTTACTGCACTATAAAGTTCATCTAATTCACTTGCACCAGAAGAAATCAGAACTGGTTTTCCTGTTTCAGCTACTTTTTTTAATAAAGGAAAATGATTATTCTCAAAAGATGATATTTTGTAAGCCGGCACATTAAGCTCTTCCAAGAAATCAACAGCAGTTTCATCAAAAGGGGAAGAAAAAGCAATTAAACCTAATTCGTTGGCATATTCAAATATTTCTTTATGCCATTCCCAGGGAGTATGAGCCTCCTGATATAATTCATAGAGGTTTTTACCATACCAAAGTGAATTTTTATCTGATATTTCAAATAGTCCCCCTCTTTGATTGATTGTAATAGTATCTGCAGTATATGTTTGAAGTTTTAAAGCATGAGCTCCTGACATCGCTGCTTCTTTCACTATATCCAGAGCTCTTCCCAATGACTGATTATGATTACCTGACATTTCAGCAATAATGAAAGGAGAATAATTATCCCCAATAATTTTTTCACCAATATTAAATTTTACCAAAGTTAAAATCCCGGACTAGTTTAATCTTTCAAAGCCAGTTTGTGATACTGGACCCTCTAATTTATCATAAACATTTTTCCCATTTTCAAATAATTTAATATCTTTAAATAGTTTATCTAATTCAATGAAATATTTATCTATATACTTCTTTTTATGTCCCATGCTAACATAAACAGAATTGGTTGCCAATATACCTTTTTTTAACATCTCCTGAGTTATATATGTTTTATACGCTAACCAGTTTTCACTTTCAATTATAAAGGAGGTTAACGAAGGTAATCCAAAAGTTTTTAGTTTTAAATTATGTGTAGTCGCTAATTCTTCCCATAGCGAAGTTATTTTTTCCCCAATTGATGTTATCACTTCCCAGGATTTTTCTTTTTTCATAATATCAAGAGTTGCCAAAGCGGCTGTAGGACCAATTCTCTCTGTCCAGAATGTACTACTTATAAAAGACTCTTGCGCTCCTTGCATTATTTCGCTCTTTCCAATTACCGCTGTAATCGCGTAGCCATTACCTAAAGACTTACCAAAAATAGCAATATCTGGATTAACATTATATTTTTTATGTAGTCCACCATATGTTTGTCTAAATCCAGATGTACATTCATCAAAAATAAGAATTATATTATGTTTGTTTGATAAATCTCTAACTTTTTGTAAAAAATCATTTTTAGGCTCCATTGATCTGGAAACCTCCATTTTAATTATTCCTATATTTTTATTAGAAATTAAATATTCAAGCTCATCAATATTATTATAATTAAAAGTAAAAACACTATCAGTTAAGTTTTTTGGAACTCCTTTGGGTGTTAAACCAGAAAGTAAATGATTTTTTAAACTATCGCCTCCATTTAGATTTGCTGCTAAATACCAATCATGCCATCCATGATAGCCACAAATAGCTATATTATCTTTCCCCGATATTGCTCTAGCAATTCTCACTGCAATAGAATTTGCTTCTCCTCCCGTTCTAGCAAATCTCACCATTCCAGACCATGGATGTAAATCAATTAATTTCTCAGCTAACTCAACCTCCTCGTAGCAATTGAACGTAGACATGTTACCTTGTTTAATAACATTTTTAATAGCTCTATCAACATCCGGATGACCATAACCTAAAATATTTGTACCTACGCCCATTAAAGACATATCAATATATTCAATATTATCTAAATCAATAATTTTACAACCCGATGCTTTTTTAAAATAAGCCGGCCAATTTTCAGGTAAAAACATCTCCGGTCTTTTAGATAGCAACATAGTACCACCTGGGATTATCTTTTTTGCTTTTTTATATAAGTTTTGACCTCTGCTCATAAATTTCTATGTATCCTTTTGAATTGATTTAATATATCCATCATTTCTATTATTGTTCACATTAATATTATATAAACTTGAATTACTCTTAATATAATCTGAATATTCCTTCCATGTGCAATTAAGTCCCATTTTTTTTATGACAGCTTTAATTAACATAAAATCTTCGACTGTATCAACAGTCATTCTTAAATCTCCATAATCATAACCCTCTTCAAAATTATATGAATTGAATATTTCACCCCCTAAATAATTAGAATTCCTCCAAATATAAGGCGTTACATGCTCTCGATCTGAATTCTTCTTAGCTTCTTTCCATGCTTTTTTTAATGCACTAATTTTAATTATTTCTATATCTTGCCCATCTGGGTATGTAGGACTTAAGGTATTAGAACAGTAGTCTAATTCTTTATATTGACAATATTCAATGATTTTATCAATTAATTTTGGGTCTATTAAAGGGCAATCAGAAGTTAACCTCAAAATGTAATCACATTTATGAATTTTAGATGCCTGAAAAAACCTGTCCAAAACATCACGTTCTGAACCTCTATAAGAAAGTAAATTATTATCTTCACAATGCTTTGCAATTACATCATCTTCTTTATTAGTAGTAGTTGCTAAAATAAATTTATTTATTTTTTTTGCCATCAATATTCTTTTTATATGAATATCTAATAAAGTTGATGAATCAATCTTCTGAAGAATTTTTCCAGGGAATCTTGAGGAGTTCATCCTCGCCTGCGATATGGCTACTACTTTAATGGTTAGACTCCCAATTATAAGGATATAGCAAACTATTATGTTTAACATTAATTTTATCTATTAGATTAATATTGGATAAAGAAAATTCAGTGTTTAGATAATTAATATTTTTAAATAACTGTTCCTCATTATCCACTCCAATAACTACATAGTCAACATACCTACTACCAGTCACATAATTTAATGCAAGCGACCCCTTATCGATCTTTATTTCTGAACATATACTGTTAAGTCGTACTAGGTAAGGCTTTAATTTTTTTAGATTATTTGATAATAATTTTATATCTATAAAAAATAGACCTTGCAAAAAAACAGACCTTGCATGAATCTCAATTTTTCTTTCCTTCAATTTTTTAAATAACTCCAACCTTTTATTATTATTATCTAACAAATTAAATGGTAATTGAATTATGTCTATGTCAAATTTATTTACTATATCTAATGCATCATTATTTGTATATGCTGAAACTCCAATTCTTTCAATTTTACCATTATGTTTTAAGTTCATTAAATCATCAAGTTTGCTTTGATTCTCAAAGATAGATAAAGGATTATGAAAATAAACTGCATAAAATTTTTCTATCCCCAATTGACTCAATCTAGAGTTTATTAACTTATTAATATTTTGATTATTATTAATTCTTTTGATTTTATTTATTATCTTATATCTAAATTTTCTTTTTTTGTGAAAATTTGATATTATATCTAAAGACGATCCATAATCTTCAGCAGAATCAAGAATTCTAATGTCATTCTCATAAGCAAGATCCAAAATACGATCTACGACATTAATAGATGGCTTAATTTGATTTTTAATTCCATATTTAAAACCAAACTGAGCCGTACCTAAAACAAGTTTTTTGGATGTAGAATTAACGAATGTATTTTTTTTGGTTTTTTTCATCTAAATAGACCTCGCCATAAGAAGAACTTCCCCCCTCAATATTATCTTTAACCCATTGACCATTTTCAATTCTCCATGTAGCATTATCTCTAAAAGAGTCAGCAATCCTCCAAAATTCATCAAGCTCCATATTTACATAGTCTAACCAGTATTCTAAATCACTGGATACAATATGGTCATATTGTTTTACTAGCTCAATTCCCTCATCTCTGGACATATGTCCGTTTCTTATATCCTTAGATGCATGGTCTGAACACCTGCCGTAACCAAATTTTATAAATTTTAATAAATCATGTATACCATTTTCGTAACGATCGTCTAGGTTTGACATTTTTCGATAGGTTCTTTCAAAAGGTATCTCGTTTTCTTGCCAATTGTAAAGTTTTTTTGCTATTTCAACGTGCGAATTAGGATCCCATTTGAAAAAATTTCCTATATACAGCCCTCTTACTCCTGAACTAATAATTTCCTTATCGGTAGGATATTTAGCCCATGATAAATCTTTTTCTTCAATTGGGTCATTGACATCTCCCAATAAATCAGACCACTCATAGCCTCTTAAATCATGTTCATGTCGAAGCCTAGCACTAAATTCAACATAATCATTAGGCGAAAACATACCTGATATATCCCATGCTGTTTCACCCCATAACATTAATGGAATGCCAAATTTAACTGCTATCTGTATGGGGTAAGTATGAATTCCACAATGCGCATGCCAATTCATGTCCCCCATTTTTCTAAAACATAGTCTATTCAATTTTTTTAAAGTTTCTACACTAGGACCAAAAACAATATGATCACCGTTAAAAACATGTCTCATATTATCTCTGTTTTTATCTCCCGCTGGTAGATAATTGTTCCCATGATATGTAACAAAGAGTGTCTTTAAACCATATTTTTTTGCTAAATGAGCTTGAAAATATGAATCTTTACCACCACTTACTGGAATTAAGCAATCGTAATCAGATTTATTATTTGAATTGATTTCATTAACAAGTTTTAAGAAATATTTTTCTCTTTCAATCCAATAATTATCATCCAATTTTTGAAATTCGTCAAATACTTTACATGCTGAACAAATCCCATCATCTTGAACTTCAAGATTCACAGCATTAATTGGATAAACACATTTTTCACACCATTTCATTACTTTACTCCTATTAAATTGATAATAAATCAGGTTTTCTTACAATATGACCTTTATCATGTAAAAATTTTTTTGCTAAATAGGTACTCTGATCTACATGTTGAAATATATTTGCAGCAGCTACTGCATCAGCATCAGTTTTTTCAAAAACTTCAGAAAAATGTTCCCAAGATCCACAACCACCGCATGCTATAACAGGGATGGATACATTTTTAGAAATTCGATCTATCTGATCGATATCAAAACCATTTTTCATACCATCTCTTTGAACAGAGTTCAATAAAATTTCACCTACTCCCATATCTTCAACATCTCTACAAAAATTAAATAAACTAATTTTAGAAGCAGATTTAGAATCAATGTCATATACAACAGCTGATTTACCATTTCCAACATAGTCAATTGATGCTACAATACATTGAGATCCAAACTCTTTAATAGCATTTTTAACAAACCCAGAGTCAGTATGCAATGCTCTATTAATTGTTATTTTATCAGCGCCTTTTCTAAGTCTGTTTTCTATATCTTTAATATTTCTAATCCTACCACCAAAACACAGAGGCATGAAAGCTGATTGAGAAATATCATCAATTATTTTATATATTTCAGAATGATTATTGGACTTAATATCATTTCTCCTCATATCATAATTTCCATCATCACTAGTAATATCCAAATAAATAAGTTCATCAGAACACCATTCACTTAGCCTTTTTACAGAATAATGTGGATTCCCAAGATTTTTATATTCTTTAAATTGAATACTTTGAACCACCCAGCCATTTCTTAATAAAACTACAGGAATTAACCTTTTTTTCTTCATTAGAATTTTTTAATAAAATTTTTAATTAAAAGTTTACCAAAATCTTGACTTTTTTCAGGATGGAACTGAACACCTAAAATATTATTATCTGCAATAATTGATGCAAAACTAGTTTCCCCATAATCAGTGGTAGTGACAATTGAAGATTCACTTTCTGGATAAAAACAATACTTATGAACAAAATAAAAATCAGAACAATCTTCAATATTATTTAAAATATCATTTTCATTTATAATATTTATATTATTCCAACCAACATGTGGTAAAACCTCTTTAGTATCTATTTTTTTTACTTCTCCACTTATCAAACCAAGACCTATATCTTTTTTATTTTCATATCCAAAGTCGGCCATGACTTGCATTCCAACACAGATTCCAAGAATAGGTGTGTAATCAGATTTTATTTTTTTCATAAGTAATTTTGTATTGAGTGAACTATTGATTTTTTCCATAACCGTACTGAATGCCCCAACACCTGGTAAAATAAAATGGGTAGCAGATTCTATATCAATATCATCATTGGATATAACATATTTAAAATTTAAAATATCTAAAATATTAGATAATGAACCAACATTACCAGAACCATAATCTAAAATAACAACTTTCATTATTTAGACTGAATTTAAAACATTTTCGATTACATAAGACTGCTCATCATCAGTAAGGCTTGGAAAGATAGGAAGACTAAGGCAATTATTATAATAAGAATCAGCAATTGGAAGATTAAATTTTTGATTAGAAATATTTTTGTAATAACTAAGTTGATGAACAGGAATGTAATGTACTTGTGCATGTATATTTTTTGATTTCAATTTTTCATATAATTCTAATCGATTATCAACCTGAATAACATATAAGTGATATGCATGATTAAAATTATTTTCAGGTAGTGTAAGTTTAATTTTGGTATTTTTGAACGCCATATTATAATTATTTGCTATTTCTCTTCGTCTTTTTAACCCCTCCTCGGCTTTCTTCAATTGTGATATCCCCAAAGCGCACTGTATATCTGTTAGTCTGTAATTATATCCTAAATCATTCATATCATAATTCCATCCATAATCTATAGTTATATTGTTTTTGCTTATGCCATGAGTTCTTAATTCTTTGATTTTATTATATAATTTTTCACTATTTGTTGTAATCATTCCTCCCTCACCACATGCGATATGTTTTACAGGATGAAATGAAAATATTGAAAGATCAGAGTATTCGCCACTACCACAATTAATTACTTTTTTCGCTTTGCTTAAAAACGATCCACCCGGAGAGTGGCAAGCATCCTCTAAAATCCATAATCCATAATGCTTGGCTATATCATGCAACAACTCCATATCAATTGGATATCCAGCAAAATTGACAGGAATAATACCTTGAAAAGTATCCTTATCAGAATTTTTTAATAATTTTTCAACTTTTGTTATATCTAACAAAAGATTATCTGGGTTTATATCTGAAAAGACAACTTGCCCACCGCAATATCTTATACAATTTGCTGATGCAGCAAAAGTAATTGGAGTCGTAATAACCTTACTAGTTGTATTAACATTTAAAGCTAAAGCAGATAAATGTAACGCGGCAGTACCATTTGATACTGCAACTGCAAATTTTGAACCCACATAATTAGCAAATTTATTTTCAAACTCATCAATTTTAGGCCCGGTTGTAAGGTAATCTGATTTCAGTACTTCAACAACCGCATCAATATCTGATTGATCTAATTTTTGCTTTCCATAAGGTATATCATTCATTATTTATTATCCGCTAATTACTTTTAATAACTCTATTTTCTTAAAAAATTATAATTATATAATCCTAAAATAGATCAACCCTTTCATATGTGCATATTATTATAAAAATTAATTTGTAAATAAATAGATTAATAAATCCAGCAATCTTTTTTCAACTGAATAATTTATAAGTATGAAATTACAAGTATATAAATTTTTGCATAATACTACAATTGCACATCAAGTTTGATTAAGAAAAATCAGGGTCTATATTTTCTTTAATTAAAGTTCTAAGGTCTTCAACAGTTAACCAATCGCTATTATTTCCTGAGCTATAACTAAAACCCTCTTTTACTTTTTCAGCATTAAATTTTGATATATAACTGTCAAGATTCCATTCTTGAGTAGTAGGCAGTATTGCATAATATTTCCCCAAATTATAAGTATTGAACGAATCAGACGATGTAATCATTTCCTCATGTATTTTTTCACCACTCCTTATACCAATTATTTTTTGCTCTAAACCTGGAGCAATAGCTTCAGCTAAATCAATAATTTTAAATGAGGGAATTTTTGGAACAAAAATTTCTCCACCCCATGAATTTCCAAGGGCGTAGAATATCATTTTTACTGCATCTTCTAAAGAAATATTAAATCTAGTCATTGAGGGATGAGTAATTGGAAGATAACCATCTTTTTTCTTATCAAGAAAAAAAGGAATAACAGACCCATTGGACCCTGCAACATTTCCATATCTAACTATAGAAAAAGTTATTGGATTATGCCCTGTTATATTATTGCTGGATACAAATAATTTATCTGATGTTAGTTTTGTAGCACCATATAAATTAATAGGTGCGCAGGCTTTATCAGTAGAAAGAGCTATAACTTTTTTTACACCAGTTTCTAAGCATGCTTTAATAACATTTTCTGCACCACCAACATTCGTTTTTAAGCATTCAATCGGGTTATATTCTGATATTGGAACATGCTTCATTGCTGCTGCATGGATAACATAATCGATACCATCCATAGCCTGAACTAATCTTTCTCGATCTCTAATATCTCCAATAAAAAACCTTACTGCTGGAAAATCTTTCTCTGGGTATTTATGAGCCATCACAAATTGCTTTTGCTCATCCCTCGAAAAAATAACTAACCTTTTTATTTTAGGAAAATTATCAAATACTTTTTCCGTAAGCTTCTTACCTAAAGATCCAGTGCCGCCAGTAATCAGCAATGATTTATCATTTAAATTCATAACTATATAAAACCTCCAGAGGATATATTATTTAAATACCAATCGTAAGTATCTGCGATGCCCTTAGAAAAAGGAACCTTCGCTTTCCAACCAATAGAATTTAACTTAGTAACATCAACAATTTTCCTCGGCATTCCATCTGGTTTACTTTTATCAAATTTCAACTTTCCCTTAAATCCAACACAATCAGCAACCATTTCAGCTAAATTTTTGATAGTATAATCGATACCATTTCCAACATTAATAATATCTTTTGAATCATAATTTTCCATTAAGAAAACACACGCGTCAGCCATATCTGACGAAAATAGAAATTCTCTTCTAGCTTTTCCAGAGCCCCAAACATCCACACTATCAGAATTATTTATTTTTGCTTTATGAAATCTATCTAAGAGCGCCGCAACAACATGTGAATTTGATTCAGTAAATTTATCACGAGGTCCGTATAAATTTGCAGGCATGACGCATAAAGAATTCAAACCATATTGTTTGGAGTATCCATCGCATAAATAGATTCCAGCTATTTTAGAAATTGCATACCAAATATTATGTTTATCAAGAGGACCTGTTAAAAGAGAATCCTCTTTCATAGGTTGAGGAGCGAGTCTAGGATAAATACATGACGACCCTAAAAAACAAATTTTTTCAACATCAAATTTTCTAGAGCATTCAATTATAGAATTTTGAATTGCTAAATTATTATAAATAAAATCTCCAGGCTTAGAGTAGTTTACATGAATACCTCCAGCAGTTGCAGCACATAAGTAAACGATTTCAGGTTTATTTTCTTTAAACCATTTCTCAACCAAACCATGATTTCTCAAATCTAATTTTGAACTAACCTCATAAATTAAATTGCAATCTTTGTTTTTCAACAACTCTAAAATTGCAGAACCAGCTAATCCTTTATGACCTGCTATGTATACTTTTTTGCCCTTATGACTGATCTTCATTATTGTTTAATTCTATTTTTTTTTCTTTTGCAAAGCTAACTACGTTAGATGCTGGAGGTGTATTTTCAAAAATTTTATCAAAAACTTGGTCATCAATTTGCCCATTGCATTCTGAAAAACTATTAAGAGTTTTTTTCAATTCTTTAATTGTTAAAAACCCCTCAGCTCCAAGTTCAATGGTACCCTTAAGGTTGAGATTGCCAATAATAGTCTCTGCTGCCCAATTAATACTTGTGAACCCATATTTACTTTTCTCAGAAACAAAAACATTTCTATTATTAATTAAATCGATTATGACTCCTTTTTCTAAGTTAGGACCATATAAAGGTCCTAATCTAAAAGTTAAGTCAAGGTTATTTCTCAATAAAACCTCTGCTGCTCTTTTATGTCGACCATAAACCCTATTTAGTTGAGTTCTAGCAGAAATTGAACTGATTTGAACTATTTTAGCATTTGGAAATGAATCAATTATTAATCTAGTCTTTTGAACAGTTTCAATAAAATCTTTTTCAGGATTGTTTTCTGCCCAGAATCTAGCAGATGGCATAGCAGAATTAATTACTATATCAATATTATCACCATAATCTTTTACAAAATTTGTAAAGTTAGTCCTATTAATGTAAAAATATTGATTTTGAGGAAACAGTAATGATGCTTTTTGAAGCTCTGAACCAAAAAACCCACTTGAACCAATAATGGCAATTTTCATTTAATTTTTATAGGCTTAGGAACTTCACCTACTTGTTTTATAGGAGGGTTACTTTTATCCCATTCTTTAGATAGCATTGCAACCATTGTTAACTCATCAATTGAATAAATAGTATGAACAACATTTCTTGGAATTCTAACACAAAAGCCTTTAGATATATTCAAAGATTTCTCAGAACTAGCATCATTTATATCAGTACGATAAACAAACATACCAGTTCCTTGAACGCACAATGAATATTCTACAAAATGCTCGTGATAGTGCATACCTCGCACACATGATGGTCTAAAATGCACAATATTAAATTCAACAATTGCATCCTCAGGTACGTATGTTAAAATAACGCCTCTGCCATCGCGCACAGTTTCTAAATTAGTTGAAGGTCTTAAAATTTTAATTCCAGTAATACCACACTCAAATAATATTTCTTGATTATTCATGTATTATTTAATGACCTCTTAATTTATTCAAATCATTCAGCATCATATCTTCCACTAATTCTTTTATACCTACTTTAGGCTCCCAGCCTAGTTCTTCGCTAGCTAAATTAAAATTTCCTAAAAGGGAATCAACCTCAGATGGCCTGAAATACCTTTCATTAATTCTAATGATGACATCACCAACTTTTAAGCTTTTAGCATATGAACAATTATTTGAGCTAACAATACCTACTTCGTCTAGCCCAGTATTTTCAAACCTTATACCTATACCTAAGAATTCACAAGCATATACAATAAATTCCCTTACAGAGTATTGTTTTCCTGTAGCGATTACATAATCCTTTGGAACTTCATTTTGAAGCATCATCCATTGCATTTCTACATAATCTTTAGCATGGCCCCAATCTCGCTTAGCATCTAAATTACCTAAATATATTTCATTTGATAATCCTAATGCAATTTGGCTTAAGCCTCTAGTTATTTTTCTTGTCACAAAAGTTTCT
>CEQY01154558.1_pt1 | contig 11236 bp, 10 predicted proteins | sample 361391 | NCBI WGS metagenome assembly CEQY01 (sample SAMEA2621075, study PRJEB7988) | marine metagenome | isolation source: saline water (ENVO:00002010), including
AATCATAAAAGATTTTTAAAAATAAAATGGAAAATAAATATGTATAAAGAAGGCATGCTAAAAGAAAATTCTCTCAAAAAAAAGTCATTTATAGTTACAGGCGGCGGCTCTGGTCTTGGAAAAAGCATGACTTCTTATCTACTTAGATTGGGGGCTAATGTTGTTATAGTAAGCAGGGACGAAGAGAAGCTAAAAAAAGCAACTGATAATCTTAAAGTAAATTGCAATTCCAATAATCAAATAATTTATCAAGTATGCGATGTTAAAGATAGTGGTATGATTGAAAATGTAATTGACAACTCTTTTTCAGAATTTTCCCATATTGATGGAATAATAAATAACGCAGCTGGAAACTTTATCTCTCCGACAGAAAATCTTTCGCCTAATGCTTTTTCTGCAATCATAGATATAGTGCTTAAAGGAACTTGCACTTTCTCGTTACTATACGGAAAAAAATGTATTGATGCTAAACTTAAAGGGAAAATTGTAAACATTATAACAACCTATGCATACACAGGCTCTGCCTATGTCGTTCCTTCTGCAGCTGCAAAAGGTGGCGTTCTATCCTTAACTAGGTCTTTAGCTGCGGAATGGTCTAAATATAAAATATATTCGAATGCAATTGCTCCTGGGCCATTTCCGACAGAGGGCGCCTGGTCGAGACTTTTTCCTAAGCCTTTTTCTATGCTATTTGATATGGAAAAAAAACATCCACTTAAACGATATGGAGATCATCAAGAATTGGCAAATCTAAGCGCCTATCTTTTATCAGATTATTCTGATTATATTAATGGAGAGGTCATAACTATAGACGGCGCTGAATGGATTCACAATGCAGGTCAATTTAATAAGCTAGATAAAGTTCCAAAAAAACTATGGGCGGCAATTAAAAAAATAACCAAAAGATAAAATGATACCAATTGGGCTTATTGGTTTATTTTTATTTTTTTTATTTTATAAAATTAGATTTTACTGTTATCAAATAAATATTAAGTATTTTTATATTGGCCTAATTCTACCTTCTATAGATTTTATGATAAACTTATTTTTATCTATAGATTATTCATTTGCAAATTATTATATCTTCAGCCTTAAGTCTATATATATTTTTCACAGTATATTTACGATTTCATTTATTGTGCTAGTGATTAATGTTTTTAGTATTTTTTTTAATAAAAAATCACCTAAAATAATTAATTCTTCACTTTTATTTGGCTTTATTTTCTATATATTTCTAGAAATTCTGTTTACATCTAATATTGTTTATATTTTTTGGCCCATCATTGATCATGAATTAGAAATTAAGCCTGTATCTCTTTTATCTTTTATAAAGATTGATATTTTTAATATGATATTATTTTTTATAACAATTGAAATATTCAATTACTTTTTAATGAGTAAATTTTTATACAACGTTATATTGGATAATAACCTTGGGTCAGAAAAATTTTTAACAATATACAAATGGAATAAATTTCTAAAAAAAATAAATATATTAGTTTTGATTATAGGGTTTATGGTTATCAGTGATTTTTTGATAAATAAAAATGTATTATTATTTATATATATATTATTTTACACATTATCTACAGCTAGATATTTTGTAATTATATTAGAACTAAACTTAGGGAGCCACATTGCAAGAAGTCGTTAACCAATTTTTAGAATTTAGATGGCTTGGCATAATCTTTAGCTCCACTCATATGCAGGTTAAGGTTGGTGCTACAATATTTGCATTAATACTTTTTCCTCTTATTAAGCGATTTGTTGTAACTCCAGTTATAAATAAGGTTAAAGATACAAAAAAACGCTACTTATGGAGCAAAAGAGCATCTTATTTTATTTATTTCTTCTTATTTATTGTAATTGGTAGTATTTGGTTTGAAGGTTTTGAATCAATTGCAACCTATTTAGGATTTGTATCGGCAGCAATAGCTTTTGCACTCAAGGATCCCATAGCTAATGTAGCAGGTTGGATGTTTATAAGTACTCGCTCTCCATTTAAAATTGGAGACAGAATAGAGTTAGGCACAAATGCTGGTGATGTTATTGATATCAATGTTTTCAATTTTAGCATTATGGAAATGGGTAATTGGGTCGACGCAGATGATATGACGGGAAGGATAATACATATTCCAAATGCAAGAGTTTTTACAGAATCATTAGCGAATTATGGAAAAGGATTTCATTTTATATGGCACGAAATCCCCATTCTTCTAACTTTTGAAAGTGATTGGAGAAAAGGAAAAAAGATACTAAGCAAAATAATTATAAACAAATCTGAGAAATTTAAAATAGATGCTTCTAAAATGATTAAAGAAGCATCTAAAAAATTTATGATTCATAAAACATCCTTAGAACCTGTTGTGTATACAACTGTTGAAGAATCTGGTGTTCAACTCACAATAAGATTTCTTTGCGAACCAAGACAGAGAAGAGAAATAGAGCAAGACATATGGCAGGAAGTTCTAAGTGTTTTTGAAAGCGAAGTAAATATAGATTTTGCTTACCCTACCCAAAGAAGGTTGTAATAACGGATAATATTATGGAGCCTGCAGATATAATCCTATATATTGGTTTAATTATTTTTATTTCGCATCTATTTACTTCTTTTTTTGAATCTACACGAATTCCAGATGTTTTACTTTTAATTATTCTTGGTATATTGTTAAATCTGCTTGGCTTCGACCCTACTCCATTTTTTATTTCTGCAGATATTCTTTTTGAGATTGCTTTAGCCTTAATATTATTTGAAGCTGGAATTCATTTAAAATTTAACTACTTATACTCTGCTATAAAATCTTCTACCCTACTTATACTGGGCACATATTGTTTTACCATTCTTGCAGTCCTATTTTTTTGTCAATATATCTTGATGCAAACTTTTCATAGCTCGCTAATCTTGGGATTTATTATGGCAAGCATTTCACCTGCAGTTGTAATACCTATCTCTAGGTCTATGAATATATCTGATAGAATGAAGTCAAATTTGATCGTTGAGTCTACTATGACAGATGTTTTGAGCATATTTTTCGTAATTGCATTAGTTGGTTACGGAACCAACTACAATAACATACACATAACAACTTTTTTAAAAGATTTTTCTATAGTTTTTATAAAATCTGCAGGAATTGGTATGCTGGCTGCTATTCTTTGGTCATATATTTTTGATGTAATAAGAAATCTACCTAATACAATATTCACTTCTTTAGCTTTTATTTTTATTTTATTTGGAGTTGCTCATTATATACACACAAGTGCACCAATAACAGTTCTATTCTTTTCAATGATTATATCTATACCTTCTAATAGTAAAGTGAGAAAGGTTGCAAAAAAGTTTAACTTAACTTTAATTGAATTTACCCAATCAGAAAAAGGATTTTATGAAGAGATATTATTCATTATAAAAACTTTTTTCTTTGTTTTTTTAGGAATGAAAATGTCTTATCTAGAAAATATTGCGCCATTGACTGTAGTCTTATTTTATATTAAAGCAATAGGTATAACACTTGTTATATTTTTTGTTAGGTTTCTATGTATTAAAATCACAAAACCAAAGATTAGTAAAAATAAATCTATTGTATTACTTGCGATGGTGCCTAAGGGTTTAGCTGCAGCAGTTTTGATATCGTTTTATGCTAATAACGTAAATATTGATATTGAGAAATCTCAAGATCTTATATTTACCACTTACGGTGTAATTCTTTTGAGTATTTTTGTAAGTTCCAGTCTTGTTTTTATAGTAGAAAAAAAAATTAAAAAAGAAAAATTAGATGGTATTAGCAATGAATCGTCTTTAAACGCCTCAATGAATACTAATCAAGTGGATAAAAAATATAAGGAAGATATAAATAATGAAAATTTTTAGATATTTACCTAGAAACACGACTAAACCAGCGCCTTGTTTTGGTATTGCTATTACTGATAAGTCTTTTATTATTCTTAGTGATATTTGTAAAGATTATATTTCTGAAAAAACATCAATTATTGATATAATCTCAAATCCCTCACTAAATGATAAGATTAATCATATCATTAGTTCCCCCCAAATAGATAGTATAAAAAGGCACCAAATAGATGAAGTTGATCTTTTATGCCCTTTAGATAAAATTTCTTCTCTTAGGGACGCTTATGCTTTTAGACAGCATGTAAAAACCTCAAGAGAAAACAGAGGTTTAAAAATGATTGCTGAATTCGATTTTTTTCCCGTCTATTATTATTCAAACCATAATGCTGTCAGCGGTCCAGGGTTAATTGAAATTAACAAATTTTTCTTAGAAAAATTAGATTATGAGCTTGAAGTAGCTATTATTATTGGGAAAAAAGGGATAAATATAGATTCCAAAGACGCAGACTCGTATATATATGGGTTTTCAATAATGAATGATTTTAGTTCTAGGCAAATTCAAATGAATGAAATGAAATTAAATCTTGGCCCAGCTAAAGGAAAGGACTTTGCAACATCTATCGGTCCATATATCGTTACAAAAGATGAACTGATTGACAGTACCATTAAAACAAAAAATGGAAATCACTATGATATAGAATTATCATGTGAGATTAATAAAATAAAATATTCAAGTGATAATCTTAAAAATATGAATTGGACATTTGCTCAAATTATATCGCAAATCTCAAAAGGAACCATGCTATATCCAGGTGATGTAATTGGCTCAGGAACTTGTGGCACTGGATGTCTTTATGAAATTAACTCATCAAAAAATATATCTGAGCACATATGGCTAAATGATGGAGATATTGTAAATATATTGACAGATAAGATTGGAAATCTTACTAATGAGATTAAAATAGTCTAATCTTTAATTTCCTGAACCACAGATCTGCATATATCGATTGGGATCCTTGTATCTCTAAATATTTCCATTTTTGTTTTCTTCTTAATTACAGATAGTGAGCCATAGGTATTAATGAGAACTTTAAATCTATTTTCTCCAATCCCTTTAATTTTTAGTAATCTAGACTGTAACAAGCTTTTGGTTCTTAGCGATCTATGGTATTTTACTGAAAAGCGATGAACTTCATCTCTTATCTCTCTCAACAATAGAAGACCTGGAGATGTTTTGCTTATAGATAAGGGATTAGTAGAATTAGGAATAAAGACCTCTTCGATTTTTTTGGCTAATGCTATTACTGGTATAAAATCTAATTTTAGACTAACCAGAGATTTCTTTGCAGAGCTTAATTGACCCTTTCCGCCATCAATTAAAATCAGGTCTGGAAATACTCCGTTACTATTTTTAATTCTAGAATATCTTCTAAAAATAACTTCAGAAATTGAAAGATAGTCATTGTTTCCTTTCTTGTGCTTTATTCTAAATTTTCTATAGTCCTTTTTATATGGGAGTCCATCTTTATAGGAAACCATACCTCCAACTTGGAATTTTCCTGAAATATGAGATATATCAAATGCTTCTATCCTTCTTGGATATGTATCAATATTTAGAGATTTTTTTAAAGACTTTATTTTCTTTGAAAGATAATCTAGGGAGGTCTTATTTTTAACAATTATTTCATTAAGATGTAAATCACAATTCTTTCTACACATAATAACAAGTTCTTTTTTTTCACCTCTTTTTGGATTTAAAATTTTTAAATTTGTTTTTTTTAAATCTGAAAGCCATATTTCTAATTTATCTTTTTTATTAATATCTATATCTAGTAACACTTCTTGAGGGAAATCACTTGTATTAGAATAATATTGCTGAATGAAAATTTTAGTATTTCCTCTGATATCATTATCATTATTTATTTTCATGTTAAATTTATTCGTTCCAATTAAGTGTCCATTTCGAATTTTAATTAACATTGCTAAGCCGAAACCCTTGCTTGAAGATACACAGATTATATCACGATCTCTAAAATCATGCGATATTTTTTTCTCATTCATAATAAAATTGTTTATTATATCTAGCTGGTCTCTATACTTTGCGGCATCCTCATACATCATGTTTTCACTAGCATGGTTCATTTGAGACAAAATTTTATCTCTAACTTCATTACTTCTACCCTTTAAAAATAAAATAATTTTTTTAATAATGGACTGGTAAACATCCTTTGATGGCCGAAATGAAATTTTCAACTTTCTATAATTTTCATTTGTTTCAGGAAAAATTCTATTAATTAATTTCATGACTTTTCTTAAATACTTGGCATCTGAATAGGGGCCAAAATAAATATGTTTATCTCTTTGTAAATTTTTACTTCTAATAATTTCTATTTTAGGATAATCATCATTCGTGATTTTAATATATGGAAATGTCTTATCGTCTTTTAAATAAACATTATATCTTGGCTTATGTTGCTTTATTAAATTTGCCTCAGTTAATAGCGCCTCAGTTTCAGATCTAACAACTAAGTAATCGATTTTAGATATATTTTTAACTAGTACTTTAGTTTTTGGATCTTTAAGGTGGGTTGAGGTAAAATAAGATCGAACTCTTTTTCTAATTGATTTCGCTTTTCCAATATAAATTATTTGACTTTTTGCATCCTTAAAAAAATAAATACCTGGTTTTGTGGGCATTTCCCCAATTATATCAATCATTATTATTGCTTTTGAGAGATTTCAATAAGAACTCCAAATGTGTCTTTTGGATGTAAAAAAGTTATTAATTTATTTGATGCACCAACTTTTGGAGGATCATATATTACTCTGATATTATTATTCTTGAAGTAATCTATTGCTCCACTAATATTATCCACTAATAAAGCAATATGATGAATTCCTTGCTTATTTTTTTTCAAATACGTATTTATAGGTGACTGTTCAGAGTATGGCTCTAAAGTCTCGATATTTACATCGCCAATCTTAAAGAATGATGTATTTACATACTCAGACTCTACTCTTTCTTGCTTGTAGTCTTTAACTGACAGTATATTTGAGAAGAAATTGTTTATTTTTTGAGCATCATGTGAAGCTATGGCAATGTGATCAATCTTAATTACTTTAAATCCAATCAACTTGCTACCTCACCAAAAATATCATAAGCAGAAACATCTTTAATTAATATATCATAAAAACTGCCAACTTTCAATTTAGAATTTATAGTTACTGTATTATCTATGTCTGGGGAGTCTCTGAAAGTTCTTCCAATTGATTTTCCATCATGAGTTATTGTATCTATAATTACGTTTTGAGTGGAGCCGATTAACTCAGAATTATTCTTCATACTAATATCATGCTGAAGCTTCATTATTTCATCTAGTCTATTTTTTTTCACTTCCTTAGGTATATTATCTTCAAGATTTTGATGTCCAAAGGTGCCATCTTCTTCTGAGTACATAAAAACCCCCAAGCGCTCAAATTTCATTTCTTCGACAAAAGAATAAAGTTCATTAAAATCTCTGTCAGTTTCATTTGGAAAGCCAACGATTAAAGATGTCCTAATTGCAATATCTGGGCGAACATTTTTCAATTCATCGATTTTTCTTTTAATTCCATCAATATTTAACCCTCTTCTCATACTTTTTAAAATATTATTTGATGCATGCTGAATAGGCATATCAATATATGGCAACATTTTTTCTAAGTCTCTAAAACAATTGATGATTTTTTGTTTTAAATGTGCTGGATGAGCATAATGAAGCCTAATCCAATCTATATCCTCAACATCATTTAAAGACTCTAAAAGTTTATCTAAAGATGAGCGAGGACGCAAATCCCATCCATATGAGGTAGAATCTTGAGCGATAACAAGTATCTCTTTTGTTCCGCTTGATGACATTCTTTTTGCTTCCTGAACATTCCATTCTATAGGTTGACTTTTTTGAAGACCTCTCATTAATGGAATAGAACAAAATGAGCACCCATTATCACAACCCTCAGATATTTTTAGATATCCGTAATGTTTCGGCGTTAAATTGATTCTATTAAAATCTGGATCAAATTTTTGATGTGTCTCAGAACATATAAAATCGATTATTTTATTAGTGTCATTTGTACCAAAAAAATGATCAACATAATCAAGTTCATCTCTCATTTCATCTTCAAATCTTTCTGACATGCATCCCGCAACAACTAAAAGAGATATTCTGTCAGTCTTTCTGAGTCTTTCTAAGTCTAAGATTACATCAATACTCTCTTCTCTTGCCTCATCTAAAAATCCACAAGTATTAACAATAACATAATCTGCATCTAAAGGTTCATTTGTAATTTCAAAATTATTTCGCTTAAAACCGCCAAGAAGAAGTTCGGAATCATACACATTCTTTGAGCAGCCTAGAGTTACTATGTTTATTTTTTTAATCATTTAACGCTCCCCTAAAATACTTTCTAAAAATAAATCCATATTAAAAACAGCAATATCATCTATAGATTCACCTGAACCTAAGAAACATATAGGAATATTATTTTTTTTAATAATTGATATACCGATACCGCCTTTCGCACTACCGTCAACTTTATTAAGTACGGCACCATGGATTGAAAGATATTCATTAAAAAGTTTGATCTGATCTAATGCATTTTTGCCTGTGTTCGCGTCAATGCTAATAAAATTGTTATAAGAGTAATCAAATTTCTGAACTACAGATGACATTTTTCTAAGCTCTTTCATTAGATTGATTGAGTTATGAAGTCTTCCTGCTGAATCTATAATTATTGAATCTGCATCTTTTGCAAATTGAGAAGACAAAGAATCAAATATTACTGACGAAGGATCTTTCTTGTCTAGATTTCCTATGCATTTAAATCCATAATTATTGCTCCAAGCATTTATCTGCTCATAGGCCGCTGCTCTATATGTGTCAGCTGCAATCACCAGAACTTTTTTATTTAAGTCTGTTAAATATTTGGCATATTTAGCACAAAAAGTTGTTTTACCCGTACCATTGACACCAACAAGCATTGTTACTTTAGAATCTTTAATTGGATCAAGATTAGGTAGATTTTCTTTAATTGCTTTCTTAAATCTTATTTCTGGGGATGTATCATCAGCGAATTTTTGCTTAGCATTATCTAATAGCAAATCGACGGTTTCCAGGTCCATATCAGATTCAATAAGCAATTCTTCAAATTTTTCTAAATCAGAATCATCTAATCTTTTTTTACCTGAAATAAAGGAAAAGGCTTTAAGAATTCCTATTCTACTTTTTTTTATACTATTTCGAAACATCGCTATTCTCTAAAAGTAATTTCATGTATCTGCGGTAATATTCGTATGTGCTATATATCATTAACATAATAGATATAAAATAAAGGAACCATTTTATATACATAAACTTAATTAAAATTGGATCATAAATAAATGCAAGAAACATGAGAGCAGAAAAACCAATAAACCATTTGCCGCTATTAATTGAATCAAACCTAAATTTATGCTTGTTCATTAAATATAAACCTAATAATAAAATCATTGTATCCCTAAAACACAATAAAATAAAATATAATAGAATAAAAAATCCATCTAAACCAGGTTTTTGAGTTAAATAAGTAATAACTATTAGTAGACAAACCTTGTCTGCCAGAGGGTCAATCAATTTGCCAAAATCTGTTACACTATTAAGCAATCTTGCAATGTAGCCATCTAATAAGTCTGATACTATCATAATAAAAATTATGAATATAATACTGGTTAACTCATATGCATAAGATTCAAAGTCTTTAAACTCAAGCTTTTTAGGAATTTTATTTAAAAAAAATATTAGTGGAATTGAGAGTAGAATCCTACTAATTGATATAAAGTTTGGAATATTTATAATATTATTTTTTGCCATAGAAAACATTATCGATAAAAGATATCAATTCATTATTATTAGGAAAATTAGAAATATTTTTTTTTGATTCCTCTATATAATTATCAAGAGCTTCTTTTGCATAGTCTAAGCCACCATACATATCAATTTGACATTTAATCTCTTTGATTTTTTTTCTCTTAGATAAGCTTTTTAAGCGACTTAGAAAATCAGCCCTTTGATTACTTTTTAAATTATCAAGACAATGTATAAGAGGCAATGTTAGCATATTTCTTTTTAAATCAAAGTTTGAAGGTTTTCCTAGGTCTTCAGTTTTACCGATTATATCGAATATATCGTCTTTTAATTGGTACGCAATTCCAAAGTTTTCACCAAATTTTTTAAATGATAATATTTTTTCTTCATCTGTAGTTGAAGTTTTTGCAGAAAGCTCACAGGTAGCACTAAAAAGAGATGCTGTTTTATCTGAAATCATTTTATAATACATTTCTTCTGTCATATTTTTGTTTCTAGATTGTTGAATTTGAAAAATCTCACCTTTACTAAGCCTATCAGATGCATTTGATAATATCGATATAGATTTCAGGTCTCCTAATTGGACTGTTGTAGTCAATGCTTTAGAAAAAAGGTAATCCCCAACAAGAACAGATAATTTATTTTTCCATACCTTGCTAATTGTTGGCCAGCCACGCCTAATATAAGATTCGTCGACAATATCATCGTGTATTAAAGTTGCAACGTGAATCATTTCTACTAAAGATGCAACTCTGTATGTTTTGTCATTAACTTCTCCAAGAACTTTAGCGGTATAAATCGCTAATTTGGGTCGAAGCATTTTGCCCTTATGTTTACATAAATATTTTACAATCTTGTCAATTAGGTCAACGCCAGATTCAATATTTTTAAAATATTTCTCTTCGAACAATCCAATCTCTTTTTTTATAAAGCTATTCATTATAAAAGATCCTCACTAATATGACTGAGAGTTCGTATAAAATTAAAATAGGTATTGAAAGTAATAGTTGACTAACAATATCAGGAGGCGTAACAATTGAAGCTATTATAAAAGTTCCAAGTATCGCATATTTTCTTCCATAAGATAGCATTTTATAGTTAATAAGGCCTAATTTAGATAAAAATATGGCAACAATTGGTAGCTGAAAGACTAAACCAATTAATATCGTTACAGAGAAAATTAATGAAATGTATTCGTTCACAAAAATGAATAGTGGGATATTACTGTTTGTTGGGATAAATGAAACCAAGAATTGAATACTTATTGGGAATAGGATTTTATATGATAATAAAACACCGATAATAAAAAGCAAAATACTAAATAGAATAATAATGGATAAAAAAAGAAATCTACCCTTTTGTATTGCTGGAAATATAAATCTAAGAAAACTATAAAGAATAAATGGTAAAGAAAGAAATAATCCCGAATACAGGGAAGTAGAGATTTTAAGAAAAAACGGATCCGTCACACCCTTGAAAGCTTCTTGAACATTTGAATTACTTACAA
>CEQY01043808.1_pt1 | contig 11225 bp, 10 predicted proteins | sample 361391 | NCBI WGS metagenome assembly CEQY01 (sample SAMEA2621075, study PRJEB7988) | marine metagenome | isolation source: saline water (ENVO:00002010), including
GCGGAGTAACGATCTTCTCTATAGTTACTATTAGAACGAACTTGATCTAACCTATCCTGCGCACTTTCTTGCAGGCCGAGTAAATCTTTAATTTTATCTTTAACGAGATTGAACTGATACCAAGCATGATCTTCCATCAGCTTTGCGGCATCTTTATCTCTGGCCAAACCTTGGAAGAGCTTATTTTGACAACTGCTTTGCTCTTGCACCTTTTGCGCGGTAGAGCTGAAGACTAATTCTTCTGACCAATTATCAAAGTCATCTGTTGTCTTGATTCCTTCAGAGTTTTCAATAAAAACGCCAGGGGTTTTTTCTTCGATATAATCAAACTCTGCTTGAGTTGCATCTTCACAACTTCCTCCAAAGCCTAAAAACTCTTCGGCACGATCCAGGATGTCTGTGTCCCCAAACCAACCTTCAGATTTAAAATCTTCCACATGGCCTTGGCCAAAACTTGCGAGAGAGAGAGTGAGTAAAAATGTTGTGATAATTTGTTTCATAAATACACCTTAAAAAAATTGCTTTGATGTAATTATAAAAAACTTTGAATAATTTTTAGGCCCTCCCCCCTTTTTTACATAGAGGTGTTTAAAGTTTAGACACCCCTAAGTTTAAATTTCATAGCTGCTAGTGCTGGCTTCCTTATGCTTATAAAATAGGTTTATTCAACATTAAAAAAGGAAAGCGTATGAAATCATTATTAATGCTCATCCTCGTTATGAGCTCAGTAACCTTTGCCGGTGGGAATTTACAATTCAATGTGGATTTTGATGATAATTACTATCGAGTAGAGTATCGTACTGATAGAGGACAATACCGAGGGCATAGACGTTACCGTAGACATAGACGAGATATGAGACTCAATGTTCGTAGATCCATGCAAAGTATCGCCGCTCGAACGATCAGTCTTATGAAAACGATTGAACCTTACGCCAACAATATTGATGAGCGCGAACTGGATGCTATCAAAAAAGAAGCTGCAAGACTGAAAGCGAGATCTTCTACCAGAAGATTTAGAAGAATCATGGACCAAGCGGTGAAGCTAGAAATGAGACTCCTTAACAATGAAGATTATTTGCTTGATCTCTTAGAAACAGACCGACTTGATGGATACGCTATAGAGCTGATGGAAATCACAGAATCTATTTCTGAGCTTATTTCTTATTGTCTCTACCAAACTCATGAGCAAAGCCAAGAATTATACTAATATTATTTAAGGTCTTCTGTTAGCGGAAGACCTTAATTATTCTAAAAACAGCCCTCAATCTGCTCGTCATTTCATAGACTTACCATTCTAAACCTTATAATTGATAAAGAAACTCCGCCTTTTGACCGAAAAAGCCACTAGGGAGTTAATTATGAATGCAAAAACCATTTTGCTGCTCGGTCTTTTGATTTTCAATAGCAGTATTGCTAAGACCTTGGCAGAAAAAACCAATCTCAAGTTATCTCAAGAATGGACGGTCTTAGAATCGAAAAAAGTTCTTAACACTCACCTCACCACCATTCATCATACAGAGGATAAAAAACTATTTGGTATTTATAAACAACTCGTGAAAACGAATCACAAAAATCTCAACGACGAATGCAAAAATAATAAATCTTCCAAAAAAAATATGTGTCATTTTGAGCAAGACTATAATGGTGAAAAAATTATTATGATTGTCTTTAATAAAAAGAAATCAAAAGATTTAAATAATCAGCACATTATTTCATTTCAAGTGAAACCAGATAATCAAAAACAATTAAAACTCGTTAGCAAACTGGCTAAGGAAATTGAGAGGCAATTATGAAATTGATCACTCAAACACTTATCTTAGTATTACTTTATCAATCAGCCTTTGCTCAAAAAAGCTTTCCACCAGCAACGGGAGGGATGCAGGATTTTGGAGGTATGGAACAAATGCCCCTAACTTCAGGCCCTCAAGCTGATCAAATGAGTGCAGGTGGCTATACAGGTGAAGGATATGGATCACCTATGGGACAAGGTACAGGTTATCCTCCTCCTGGAGGTGCGGCCATGGGACCTGGTGGAGTTGGCGGTAATTTAGATCTCGATGATTTTTCCATGTTTAGCAACCGAGATATTTGTCCCCAAGTAAGAGATACAGATGCTGAAGAAGAAATCCTAAGACTTGAACAATACATGCAAAATTTTATTTCTGCCAATCAGCAAGAAGAACAAGAACAAGATCAAGCTTGCTCCATAGATGAAGACAGCCAAAATTTACTCAATACTTATGTTCAACAAATTAGAAGAGATGCTATGCCACAAAGCCCTGGTGGAGGCTTTGGAGGACAAAGTCAGCAAAGCTGCTCACCGGAAGGGATGCGTGCTCAAGAAAGTTATGCCAGAGCTCAATATGAACTCTACCTCACTGAGAAAGCTGAAATAGAGCGAGGAGAGCGTTTTTCAAACTCCCCGTCTACTCAAATGTTTTCTTCTCGATGTGAATTCAATTCCAACCCTCGATGTGCAGAGATTTTGCTCAATACTATGATCAGTGATTTTACCCGTGAATGTGATCTACAAAGAACGGGAAACACCTCAGCGCAAATTGCAGTGAGAGAGCGAACAGATGCTTACCGCCAAAGTTACGGGCGTTTTCAAGCGGAACAAAATGCTATTGGTGCCTTAACCAGCTTTCTGGGAAATCCAGCATGTAGAGGTTCAGGAGAACTCACCGGTGCCCTCTTTAATACTCTACTCATGGGAACTGGTGTGGGGACATTTGCTCCTCTCTTCGGTGGGCTTTTCAATGCCATCAAAGGTTTATTCGAAGGAACGGACAATACAGATATTGCAGAAAGTTTATTACAAAGTCAGCAAAATCACAGACGACTTGAGACTGATATGTGTCTTAACTATAACTTACAATACTCCGCATTCCAGTGTGGCAGAGAAGAAAATACCCAGCAACTGAGTCATGCCAGAGGTCAAATTCAATGTTTACAAGAACAACTTTCTTCACTCCCTCTCAGTAATGTGGATGCAGAATTCCAGCGCCTATTGAGTGAAAACTCACTGACTGAGCTTGCGGAATCAAGAGACAATATGGAACTTAGACGTCGTGGTCAAGGTGATGACACTGAGGGTGGTCTAACAGATCAAGACTTTGAAGGCAATGAAGTGAGCGCCTATAACCGATTAAACTCATACCTCTTTTCAGAAATCAACGATGGAAGTGGCGGGCGTGTCGTTGTTGGAGATATTATTAATGAAATGCTCACCCCTTTTAAAAATAATCTCGGAAATAGTTTAAAAGCTTATGTAAACTCCTTTCTGCCTCAAGGTGAACGAGTCTCGAGTAATCAGCTTTCCGGCATGAGATTAGAAGTTTTAATCAATAGAATTCCAGGATCAGCTCAAAAAGATCAAGTGCGTGAAGATATCAACACTCTTCAAAGGTCCGCTCAGATCATAGACCTTAACAATGAAGTGATGGAAACGGAAAGTTATAATATGGTTGAAGAGCGAAAAAGAGAAATAGGAAGACAAATCCTTGAGTTGGATTTCGATCGAGTCCAATCACGACTGGTGAATATGATTCCAAGAATTGCTCCCATCGCTATTAGTGCTGGTTCACAAGAAGGGGTAACTGCAGCGAATTTAGAGCGAGTCAATAGAATTTTAAGTGCATCCGATGGTGGACTTAGAGATCAATACACGCAAAGTCTTGCCATGTATTCAAGAACAGCTCAAGCGGCAACTGAGAGATTAAGAAACGGTGACGACACTCGAGGAGCGATCTCGCTTTTCAATATCCATTCCAATTTATATCTCTCGAGAGACCGACTAAGAAATGCCATTAGAGAAATTCACGGTACACTTCGTGACTCTAACGGAACAGCTTTTGGAAATCAATCTGCTGCTGGCTATCAACAAGCCCTTGGGATTTTAAACTCAAGCACTGATCCTAATGCTGCCTTTACAGCTCTTAATCAACTCGAGGGTGCTAATCTCTCTACCGAAGTAAACCGTATGCAGCATTTATATAAACTCGTTTCACATTGTGTCGCCCTAGAAAATATCTCAGGTTTCAATGTCAGCTCAGATGATGATCGCACAGCAGAGTCATTAAACGTAAGTGCTAGAAATGAACGTGGAATCAATCGAACTTGTGAAGAACTTAAATGCTCACGAGGAATAAGAGATATACAAGCTGGCGTCAATGGACAAACGGGCTTTAGAGAAGTGGTCAAGGCCAATGCTTGTTCCAATATTGATAATGTTGATTCAACCTTTATGAACCTTGCTCGTGAGATGTTTCAAAGTGGAACCATCTGTGGCAAACGCTTTGACGATTTGAGAAGAGATTAAAATGTTGAAGCTCTGGATTTCATTTCTCTATTTAGCTGCAAGCTTCAATGCCCAAGCCCAACATCTAAATTTAGATTTTGGTCAGCAAGCAACTTGTCAGATAAAAAACATTTTAAATATGGGAAATGGAGTCACTAACTTCTCAGAGCAGCTCACTAGCTTTTTAACCTATAACCAAAATTTCTATAAATTATGCATGGAAAAAGTGAATAAACATTCCTATTGCATCACTGCAGGAAGAGGGGCTATCGACTGTCTGGATAGTACCAGTAGAACTGAACAAGAATGCCATTCTGCCCAGCCAGGTTTTTACACATGTATCAACGATAATCAATCGGAAGAGACCTGTCTCAGAGCTTCAGCATCATATGGATCATGCATAAGATATGAATCTTCACAAGCTTGTTTGCAAGTCACTGATGGCTACTCACAATGCTTAATCGTCTCAGGCTATAATTCTGAGCGGTGTAATGGAACAGCTCTTGATTATAAGCAATGTATTTACGCTGGTTATTCTCACGGCCAGTGCCTCAACTCTTATGGAGGTATGATGAGTTGCTTGGAAGCAGGCTTAAGTCCAAATCTATGTCAGCTTGGAATCACCCAAACTCAAATGGAGTGCTACAATGAACTCCACGATGTTCAAAAATGTCACTTCCCCAATAACCTTCTTCTTCACCTATAGCCCCTAGCTATAACCCAAATAAGAAATATCAATTTGAATCCCTTGCCAGTTCATGGGAAATTGCTTCTAGAGATTGGAAACAATGCTAAAGGAGCAATATATGAAATCACTTTTAATGACACTACTTACTTTACCCGTTTTAGCTTTTTCTGCAGATTCAATGCAGGATTTAACTTGTGCACTTGAAAAATCAGTTGGAACAAGTTCGTCTGGTAAAGCCAGTCGTATCATCCAACTTCGTCATATCGGTGACAATGTTTTTGAATGGAATAATTTTGTGTCTTATTCGAGAGCAAAAGAATACAGAAAAACTTGGGGAGAATTTTTGCTACGTCTCCAAGCAAATGAAAATGGAATTTTTAGACCCCACAGAACACTTATGTTAAGTGCTGACAAAACACAGCTCATTGAAAATGTTACTGGTGGTGGATACCCAGGAGCCGGCGCTCCCCCTACCAGACATCACGTTTATAAATGTATTGAAGGTTACGAATTCTCACTCGACCTTTTAAAAGCTGATGTCAAAGCCGACTTTGATTTGTAATTTTCTTAAGAAGCCCGATCACTGACCGGGCTTCTGTATTTTTTACACACTATAGACAGTATCTACCTCACTATTTTATAAACTGATCGATAATAATTCTCTTACATGCTAAGAAGTATAAAAACTTTATATCCACCTTGGAGGCGTTGTGAGAATTATATTAGCATTGTTATTCACCTTTAATTTATATGCAGCAGACAGACAAGCTTGTGCTTCAAAAGAATATAGGCTTGGACCATTTAGCATGGACATGGTTATCGTTGAGTTAGATGACTTCGGTTTTGTTAAAGGAGCTATTCAGTCACTAGGCTACTCTACTGTTAAATTTAACCGCTGCAAAGTCGTAGAATCGAATTCTGAGTTTGATAAATACGAATGTCAAAACACATATGCCATGTCACCAAGTATTATGGACAAAACTATCTTCAACCTACAAATCTATGTTACTGACGGAACCGTTCAGGTCATTGAAAGAAGAAGTGCGAAAGCAAGCGTATTTGATATGAACATGGAACCAGAGGTGCTTGAGATTTGTAAAGATTGGAATTAAAAAAACGAACAGCTTCCTTGACCTATCTCGAGGGAGCTTCTTCTCTGTTTCGTACAAACAAATAAGTAATTCCAGCGACAGCCGAGGTCGCAATCAGAGCAGCACTTGTTTTTCTATGCTGCTTAAACCATTGCTTATTTTCTCTAATAAATTTTCCTAATATTAATGATAAATAACTCATAAAATCTCCTTGAACTCAATATAAAAGCGTAGAGGGAGGAGTTCATTGCTTATAATTAAAATATTTGTGTAGTTAGTTAAAAATAAAAATACTCTAAGTCTTTATTATTCAAAGAAATATTCTTTTTAAATTGAGATTGGAAAACTCGAGAGTAACGACTCCAAGGTCCATCAAGTTCAAGGGTTCTGATTTTAGGTAAATCAACATGGCATGTTGAATGAAGTCCAGCTTTGATTTTATTTAAGATGTATTCTTTCCCTTCAGAAGCAAAATACATGAGTCTCCGTTCTTGAAGATTTTCTGACTTTAGATTTTTATATTTTTCAATAGTTTTCAAATTTCTAAACATTTCTATGCTTGCAGATTCAATCGCCGATTTTAATTTCACATGGCAAGAAAAACCATATGCTGACTGACAAGACGACTTCACAAGTACAAAATTGTATTCATTAATTTTAGAAGTATAAATACAACTTTTTAACTCCGTTAAATTCAACTGTTCTGAATTTAATAAATTTAAACAATACCTTTCAATTAACTCTGCTTTTGATTTTTGTTTCGAATATTTTCCATAAATAGAGGGAAACGCTGCTAGCCCTGCTGTCGAGCTCAAACTGAGTTCACTATACGCCCATCTTTCCAAGGCTTCAGAAATAGATTTATATATAGCAACTCTTTTATTTTCTGATGAACCCACACCTGCTGCTTTTAAATGAAAAGTGTAGTCTGGATATTTGATATTAATATTTGAATTTAAATGGCAAACTGCTTCATACCCTCTTACCTCAGGCATGATCTCAATATCTTTAATAATAATTTTATCTACAATTTCTGAGTTTTGTAATTTATGGCCATAGTAATATGACGATAAATCAATATCAAACATTTACTTTTTCCCAACCCAAGTAAAGTCGATTGGCGGTTGAATTAGATTTAGTTTGTTTAAGTCAACGAATGACTTTGAAAATAGTCCACTGGTGAAATGTGCAATCGGCCAAATGATTGCTTGGTCCCATATCTCTTTATTGATTTGGTTAACATCGACTTCTTCTTCTGATGCAAGTTTTTTTAGTTTTCCATTCATATCTGGGATTCTAATACCTGCAGTGGAATTAATCATAAACTTAACATCGTCTATTGGTCTATCGATAAGGATACCAGTATCAATTCCAATAAAGTCAGCTGTTCTTTTTTCAGAGTCCATTTCTTCAAAAAAAACTCTCATACTAATATCATTTTTGTTTTCTCGATTAGTGAATTTAGTAAAAAAACTTTCAATGGAATTCCATAATTTTGTTTTTTTGTTTGAAAAGTTTCTAGTTGCTAATTTATAATTTAAAAGCCCTTCATTAATTTCGTGTTCTTCGACAGGAAACTCTTGTTGATCTAGCCCCTTCATTCCTTTTGGAAAGAATGAAGTTGTTATATTATGACCATTATTTTTTAGAAAATTTAGCAATGAATTTCTTAACATCATTCTATCTTCTAACTTAGAACATATAGAGCCATCAACATCCCAAGAATGGCATCTAATGAATGAGATTCCAGACTCAACCCCTCCACTAAAGCTGAACTCCTTTTTTTTCTTATTATCTTCTAAAGAATTCCCCTCGTAAATATCGGGTTTTATATCTTCGTCCCAAGAAATAATCACTTTTTCAAATTTGTTTTCTGGTCCAAGCTCTAGGTTAAAATGCTCATTTAAACCTAATTCAAAATTTTGCGAATTAATTTTTTCAATTTTATATGTATATGACGATACGACGTTAAGTTCAGATTGCCATTCTAAGCTATCTTTATCATAATTTGATGGGTGAACTATAGAATATAAGCCAAAGGAAATTTTCTCAAGAAAATCAGGCATACTCCGTTTAAAAACAAATAAAATTTTTCCTTGCTTTAGTCTTAATCCCTCGATTTCATCATCTAAATCATTTAATTTTTCTATACCATTTAGATAATTAAAGAAGTCACCTTTTGAACCATTTCTTTTTAGTAAAAGAAAAATTCTTTTTAATGACTGAATTATAATCTCAGATGTAATTTTATCGCCATTAGAAAAATAAAGGTTTTCTCTTAAACTAAATTCCCAAACTTTATCATTCTCAGAATTCTTCCAGCTTTCCGCAAGAACCCCTTTTACTTCAGTTGAGTTGTAATTAGATACTAATGTACCTAACACTGATCTATATATTGAATGATGAATAAAGTAGTCATAATTCTGAGGATCTGAGCTGAAAGGATTTGTTTCTATTTTATAAACAATAATTTTTGTACCTTTTTGGCAACTAAGTAAGATTAGCAACATAAACATCATTATAATAAAATAAGGTACATATAATTTAATTAGTTTCATAATTACTTATATTTTTTTATTATAGTGTTTCATCATTTTTTCCCAACCCAAGTAAAGTCGATTGGCGTTTGTACTAAATTTAACTGAGATATATCAATAAAAGATTTATAATATAAACCGTTAGAAAAATGCGTTACAGGCCAAATAATAGCTTGATCCCAAATTTCGTTATTAATTTTATTCACATCTATTGTTTCTTTAGAGACTAACTTTTTAAAGTTTCCAGTTTCATCAGGTATTCTTATTCCTGAATTAGATTGAATCATAAATTTTATATCTTCCTCAGGCTGATCTATTAGTACCCCAGTGACAATGCTGGCCAGATCGACTGAGAACTTTTTGACATCAGTATTTAGATCATTAAAGACATCCTTCAAATGTAGGTCGTTTTTAAAAACTGTATTAAATTTATCCTTAAAAAAAAGATTTAAATCCTGCCAAAATTCAAAGTTCTTGTTTGTAAAATTTCTAAAACTTAAACTAACATTTGAGTTGTCTAAGTTACTCTCTAAATCAAATTCTTTATTTTCAAGACCTTTAACACCTTTTGGAAGAAATGAAGTAGAAACATCATAGCCTTTTTCTTTCAAATACAGCAGAAGCTTATTTCTTAATTTCCTTCGAACATCTAAGTCAGAGCAGACACTTTGTGGGTCTTTCCAAGAGTGACATCGTATAAATGCAATTCCAGACTTAACACCGCCAGTAAACTCATAATCATTGGACGGGTTTTTATCAAGAGAAGTACCTCTATAGATATCAGCATCAAAAGCTTTACTCCAAGATATGACGATTGTTTCAAATTTCTTTTTAGGTCCGATAGAATATCCAAAAGTAGGATTGAGCTCGAGTTTAATCGAATTATCTTCAATTTTTTTAATTCTATATGTATAAGATGAAATCGCATCTAAAGAGGAATTCCACTGACCATCTTTTTCAGAGTAATTATCAGGATGAACGATTGAATAGAGTCCAAAAGATATCTGTTCTAGAAATTGAGGTTTAGGACTGGTAAACTTAAAGATAACTTCATCATCGTTATAAGATAGGCCATCATATAAGTCATTCATATTTTTTAATTTGCTGATCCCCTCCAGATCACTATAAAAGTCTTTGGATCCATTTTTTGTTTGAAGGTAAAAAGCCCTCTTTAAGGATTTATATACTATTGCTGGAGTAATCTCATCGCCATTTGAAAAGTATAGGTTCTTCCTTATTTTAAATTTCCATACTTTATTATTTTGATCATTATCCCAACTCTCTGCTATAACGCCTTTAATTTCAGACTTATTATAGTTTGTAACTAAAGAACCAAGCACAGATCGATAAATCGAATGATGAATACTAAAGTCATAATCCATAGGATCAGCACTATATGGTGGGGAATTTACCCAGTAGTTTAAATTCTTAGACTGAAATCCCACATTACCATTAACGCAAAACAGAAACAGGAAAAACAGAGCAACTGCCAAACTAATAAACAACAGTTTCAAGCTCAATTTCACAAAACACTCCAAATATTCAATATATTCTAATATAATTAGCTTATCAAAAATAATTAAATATACTTAAATAATTTATGATTTATAACATGACTTCAAACCAAAAAGAGAAACCCACTATATTTTTATATGCAACACTAATCATAATTGTTTACTTTTCTATTTATATCTTTTTCATTAACTTTCAGAAAAAGGTATATATCAATCAAAATAAGAAAGAGTTATCTGCTCTTATTTCTGACAGAATAGCAAAAGGCGATGTTTTTCAGCTCTCAAAGGATCTTAGTAGTGTACTCTCATTTTTTGAATGGAAATGTTTGGATGGGTATAACTCTACTCAGCAATTCATTTCTATGAGAGCGAATCATTGCAATGAAGGTCTTTTTGATAAAAAAATTATATTTCAAAAACCAGAGCGTCCAGATATCAAGATATCAGTGATTTTATCATTACCTCAACTCTATATTTTTGCGACTACATCATTATTCGTAATACTCTCAATATCAAGCTTACTTATATTGAGAAATATTTTCACTCGTAATGAACTTATCATTTCAAAAGAAAAAGAAAAAAATGAAGAACTAAAAAAGCTTTCATATAAGATCGCTCATGATATCCAATCCCCAGTTCAAACTCTTTCCTATATTATTGATCATGACTTAAAAGACAATTATGAACTTGCTAACATGGCCATTAACAGGATAAATGATATCTCTGAGAGTTTGCTCGCAAGAAGAAAGACAGAAAAACTCACACTTTTAAATCTTAATAATGTAATTGAAGAAGTGGTGAATGAAAAAAGCCATTTATCAGACGTCGATATACAAGTTGATATTGATAAAGTTTTTCAAGCAAAAATTATTAAACACGAATTTCAAGCGATCATCTCAAATTTAATAAATAATTCTATTGAAGCTAAAGCTAATAAGATAAAAATTTCGTCCGAAAGCTCTTGTGTTTTTATATCCGATAATGGTCATGGTATCCCACTAGAGCTACAGTCAAAACTTTTTGATCATGAAGTCGAATCAACAAAAACAAAAGGTAATGGAATTGGATTATACCAAGCCCGAAAATATCTAAGAA
>CEQY01086286.1_pt1 | contig 11212 bp, 7 predicted proteins | sample 361391 | NCBI WGS metagenome assembly CEQY01 (sample SAMEA2621075, study PRJEB7988) | marine metagenome | isolation source: saline water (ENVO:00002010), including
AATTTAGGAACATTGCATGCTGCAATATGGATACTCGCTCCTGTTTGCGGATTTCTTCCCATGCGAGCTGCACGAGCGCTCACTGAGAATGTTCCGAAGCCAACTAATGACACTGATCCGCCATTTGATAAGGTTGAGGTTACACTGCTTACAACAGCATCCACTGCTCTACCAGCATCTGCTTTTGACATATTTGCCGCTGAAGCGACTGCGTCTATAAGATCCCCTTTATTCATATTAGATACCCTTTTTAGTTAAATTAAACGAACAGAATAAATCTGCATGTGTGCTAATAATGATATGTTATTTATATAATCTAAATACTTATAATAAAACACAACTTAGCACACACATAGTTATACCAAGGGTGTCTCAAATCGTCAACAAATCCTTTAAAAATAGGGAGCTCAGCAACTAATGTGGTCTAATGGTATCTTCTTGGTTATCTATATTTTCAATTGATGGATTGGTTTGAGGCTTCTTATTGTCATCTGATAAATATGGATGATGAATAAGAGCTTCCTCTAAAACCTGATCAATCCATTTTACTGGGACTATTTTCAATTTTCCTAAGACTTTGCTTGGGATACTATCAAGATCTTTTTTATTTTCATCTGGAATTATTATTGTCTTGACTCCGCCCCTATGGGCAGCCAAGAGCTTTTCTTTTAATCCACCAATTTGAAGGACTTCACCTCTGAGAGTGATTTCCCCAGTCATGGCCACATCTTTTTTAACTGGTATCTGGGTAAGAGAAGATATAATTGCAGTACACATTCCAACACCAGCACTTGGGCCGTCTTTTGGAGTAGCACCCTCAGGCACATGAACATGAATATCATTCTCCTTATGAAAAGCCTCATCTAGTTTTAGCACATCAGCTCTGCTTCTGACATAAGTCATTGCCGCTTGAATAGATTCGGTCATGACATCACCTAATTTACCTGTATGGATGAGTTTACCTTTTCCCTTAACGACAGCCGATTCAATGGTAAGAATCTCACCTCCAACCCTTGTCCATGCTAAACCATTTACCTGTCCAATTTGGTTATCCTTTGATATTGATTCGAAGTTATATTTTTCTGCGCCCAGATATCTTTTTACATTCTTACTTGATACTCTTTTTATAATTTTTGAAGGTTTAGTAAAGATCAATTTAAGGGACTTTCTACAAATCTTAGAGATCATTCTTTCCAAATTTCTTACGCCAGCTTCTCTGGTATATCTCTGAATAATTTCAGTCAATGCCGACCTAGTAATACTTAGTTCATTATCTTTTAATCCATTTTCATTGAACTGCTTTGGAACAAGATACTTTTCAGCTATGTTTAATTTTTCGTCTTCCGTGTAGCCTGACAACCGGATAACCTCCATTCTGTCAAGAAGTGGTGCAGGTATGTCCAAAGTATTCGCAGTGCAAACAAACATAATCTTTGATAAATCATAATCAACCTCAAGATAATGATCAGAGAACGAATGATTCTGCTCTGGATCAAGTACCTCAAGGAGTGCAGACGAGGGGTCACCTCTAAAATCCACGGTCATTTTATCTATTTCATCTAACAAAAAAAGCGGATTATTTGTTTTTACCTTGGACAAGCTTTGTATTATTTTTCCTGGCATTGAGCCAATATAAGTTCTTCGATGTCCTCTGATCTCAGCTTCATCTCTTACGCCGCCAAGTGACATTCGAATGTACTTTCTATTGGTGGCTCTAGCAATACTTTTACCTAAAGAAGTTTTTCCTACTCCTGGAGGTCCTACAAGGCATAAAATCGGACCTTTTGGTTTTTTTACCCTTTTTTGGACAGCCAAATACTCTAGAATCCTCTCTTTCACTTCAGCAAGTCCATAGTGATCCTCATCTAGTATATTCATTGCTTTTGAAATATCAGCTGATATTCTATTACTCTTTTTCCATGGAAGATTAGTTAACCAATCTAAGTAATTTCTTGAGACAGTCGCCTCAGCTGACATTGGTGACATCAGCTTTAATTTTGATAATTCTGAGGTTGCTTTCTCATTAGCCTCTTTTGACATTGATGATTTTTTTATATCGTTTTCTAACTTCGTAAAATCATCTTTAGCGGAACCGGAGTCACCATCAAGCTCATTTTGGATAGCCTTCATTTGCTCATTCAAATAATATTCTCTCTGGCTTTTTTCCATTTGTGATTTAACTTTAGATCTAACTTGTTTCTCAACCTCAAGAAGATCTATCTCACCTTGCAAAACTTCCAATATAAATTCTGACTTTAATTTTGGATCACCTATTTCCAAAATTTCCTGCTTGATATTTATTTTTACTTGAATATGGGCAGCGATCGTATAGCAGAGCTTTTCATTGTCTTCGATATTTGAGACTGTATTCAATATCTCTGTTGGTATTTTTTTATTTAACTTTATGTATTGCTCAAACTGAGTGATTAGAGCTCTTGAAAGAATGTCTAGTTCACGCTCATTATTTTTATTTTCAATAGATATATCAGGTATTACTTGAAAGCAACTTTCATCTCTGATTTCCTTGATTTTTACTCTTCGAACACCCTCGACTAAAACCTTTACAGTGCCATCAGGTAATTTTAGTAATTGGAGAATTTTTGCAACAGTTCCTACTTTATGAAGGTCATCAATAGCTGGGTCATCCTGATCCGCTCTCTTTTGGGCAATTAGAATTATTTCTTTTGTTGATTCCATTGCAATATTCAGAGCAACTATAGATTTCTCTCTTCCAACAAAGAGAGGAATAACCATACTTGGAAATACAACAACGTCTCTCAATGAAATGCCGGGTAGATTAGCAATATCCATTTTCTGAATATCCATACCATCATTTTTGCCTGTTTTATGTGAATCTTTCAATTTTTGTCCTTTTACAGAAGATTGGCTTCATGTAAACATATTAACAGTTTAAGATATGTGCTCTAAAACTGATATATCAAGGAAGATTGACAAATATTTAAACTATTTATGCTCTTTTTAATGAGCTTTTTTGGTTTTGATTTTTTTTGGTTCCAGATTCATGAATTATATAGGGCTCACTCTCACCATTAACCACAGAAGCATCAAGGACTACCTTTCTGGCTGACTCAGATGATGGCACATCAAACATTACATCTAATAGTATATCTTCTAGAATAGTCCTGAGGCCTCTTGCACCAGTTTTACGTTTGATGGCTTTTTTTGCAATTTCTCTTATAGCATCATCACGAAAATCTAATTCGACATCTTCCATACCGAAGAGCTTGATATATTGCTTTGTCAAGGCATTCTTGGGTTCTAATAGTATCCTAACAAGTGCACCCTCATCTAACTCATGCAGTGATGCTAAAACAGGTAGCCTGCCAACAAACTCAGGAATCAAACCATAATTCACTAGATCCTCCGGCTCTATATCATCTTGAAATTCGCTCGAGATTATCTCATTGTTTTTTGATTGAACATCTGCCACGAAGCCAATACCTGTTTTTGTGGTACGGCTTTGAATGATTTTTTCTAATCCAGCAAACGCGCCACCACATATGAATAAAATATTGGTTGTATCTACCTGAAGAAATTCTTGCTGTGGATGTTTTCTTCCACCTTGGGGTGGCACTGATGCAATCGTGCCCTCTATTAGCTTCAAAAGAGCCTGTTGAACACCTTCTCCTGAAACATCTCTAGTTATTGAAGGATTTTCAGATTTGCGTGATACCTTATCAATCTCATCTATGTAAACAATTCCTGTCTGAGCTTTTTCAACATCATAATCACATTTAGATAGGAGTTTCTGAATTATGTTCTCTACATCTTCACCCACATATCCTGCCTCAGTTAATGTAGTAGCATCAGCAATTGTGAACGGAACATCTAAAAGACGAGCAAGCGTCTCAGCCAAGAGTGTTTTTCCACATCCAGTGGGACCGACCAACAGAATATTGCTCTTTGCAAGCTCAACTTGATTAGAATCATTTCTTGATTTTTTGTTATCACTTAATCTTTTGTAGTGATTATATACCGCAACAGACAAAACTTTTTTTGCTTGATTTTGATCGATCACATATTCATCAAGAATATCTTTAATCTCTATGGGTTTTGGTAAAGTAATCTCACCAGGTTCACTTCGATCGTCTAATTCTTCTTGAATAATATCATTACAAAGATCAACACACTCATCACATATGAATACGGATGGCCCTGCAATAAGCTTTCTAACCTCATTTTGTGATTTCCCACAAAATGAGCAATAGAGTAACTTATTATCACCATTTTTATCTGAAGAATTATCGCTCATAATCAATCCTTTAAATCAAAATACAGATTATTTTAATTCCTTTCTGTCATTCAATACAGTATCTATAAGGCCATATTTTTGAGCTTCAACAGAACTCATAAAATTATCACGCTCTAAATCCTTCTCAATCTTTGTAATTTTTTGGCCTGTATGTTTTGCCATGATTTTATTCAAACGATTTTTTAGCTCTAGCACCTCTTTTGCGTGAATATCTATATCTGTAGCCTGACCTTGAAAACCAGCACTTGGTTGATGCACCATAATTCTTGAGTGAGGAAGAGCAAATCTTTTACCTTTTGTGCCCCCTCCAAGTAATAGCGCTCCCATACTCGCTGCTTGTCCTAAGCAAATTGTTGACACATCACAGTTAATAAATTGCATAGTATCATATACTGAAAGTCCAGCCGTTACTGATCCTCCAGGTGAATTTATATATACATTAATATCTTTATCTGGATTTTCAGATTCCAAATAAAGTAATTGTGCAACAACAATGTTTGCCATATGATCCTCAACAGGACCCACGAGAAATATAACTCGTTCTTTAAGAAGCCTTGAGTATATGTCATAGGCACGCTCACCTCTTGAGTTTCTCTCAACTACCATTGGAACAAGGTTTGAAGAAATATTTTTCATTTTATTCGCTGTCTTTTTAATAACTGATTATATCAATTATTCATATATTCACTAAAACTTATTTTTTTAAGTTTTTCTTTACCTTCTTGTGCGATCATATCAAAAGCTTGCTCTTCTAATACCAAGCTTTGTATTTGGCTCATTATCTGTTGGTTACCCATATATTGTTGAATCAGTTTTTCAGGTTCTTGATATCCGGCAAACATATCTTCGATATGTTTTTTTACTTTTTCTTGATCTACTTTTAATGCCTTATCTTCTATATATTTGCTTATTAAGAGCCCTAATCTAACTCTTTTTTCAGCCATTTCAGTAAAATTTTCTGCAGGTGGCATATCCTTTTCATCTTTTAAGCCCATCTGACGCATTGATTCTTTCTGCATATTATTAACTTCATTGCCTTTCATGCTTAAAGGAACAGGTATATCATTTTTCTCTAATAAGCCTTGCATGACTTGATTTTTTATATCTTGATTGATTTTATGACTCAATTCTCTCTTCATATTTCGAGTTACGTCTTCTTTCAGCTTATCTATACTGCCATCATCAATTCCAAATTCCTTAACAAATTCTTTATCAAGATCAGGAAGAATCTCTTCTTCAAGGCTGTTAACAGTTAAATCAAAATCGACTTTTTTTCCGGATAGCTCATCAGAATGATAATCTTCCGGAAACTTAACTCTAAATGATTTTGTGTCACCTGGTTTTAATCCGAATAATGCTTTCTCAAAGTCAGGAATCATCTGTTTTTCACCAAGGACAACGTCCACATCTTTTCCCTCACCACCACTAAATGTCTCTCCTTTCAGTTTGCCAGCAAAGTCAATATTTATTTGGTTGCCTTCAACACTTTTTGTATTAATTTTTTTCCATGTCCGTTTTTGTTTTCTCAATTTTTCGAGCATATTATCCATATCTTTAGAGGTTATTTTGACATCTGGTCTGCTAATTAAGATTTTATCGAGACCTTTCAATTCTATATCAGGAAGTATTTCAAATTTTGCCTCAAATCTGAGCTTATCATTTTTGCTTTCAATTGGTTTAATATTAGGTGAGCTGATCGGATTATAATCACTTTCTTTTATAGATTCTGCATATCCATCCTGAATTAAATCAGATATAGCATCTTGATATGCCTCAGATCCATGATGTTGCTTTAAAACACTCTTTGGAATTTTACCGGGTCTAAAGCCCTTAATTTTTACCCTCTTACCAATAGATATTAATTTAGCCTCGATTTTATTATCTAGGTTATCTCTATTTATCTCTATTACCACGCTCTTCTCTAATTCATTCGTGGGTTCTTCTTTCTTCATACTTAATTACCTTTGACGGGATATACATATAAATGTTAATGAGTTAGTTGATGGTGCGAAAGGAGAGAATCGAACTCTCACGGGTTGCCCCACAGAAACCTAAATCCTGCGCGTCTACCAATTCCGCCACTTTCGCTTTTAATGATTATGAGCTATATACAAATATTATAACAATGATTTGAGTCACCTCGAGAATTTTTTTTCAAAAAAGATGTAAATCAAAGACAGGATTATAAGCTGAAATAAAAAAAATATACTCCACATACCTGAATCTAATGACACACCAAAAAAATATAATATAACTGGTAGTATTGATGTTGTTAATGCTATTCCTAGCCCCGTTATTGAATTAGAAGTATGTTTAGAAAAACCAAGACTAAGAATAAATGTGTTTATATGATTATGAAAATGATTATTATCAGGTTTCATTAATTCCATTTTCCTAATCGACCTAATTAAAAGTGATCGCGTAATCTCGAAACACGGATAAACCAATACTGAAGCCAAAAAGAATAGGTTGATATTCATCTCTGAGTATATTTCAAGACTTTTGAGCGCGACAAGAGCGGATAATGAATATGAACCAAAATCGCCGAGAAATATCTTTCCTGTTGAAACATTAAATATTATAAAAGCTAATAATGTAATAAGGACCGAGAAATTAAATACAGTACTATCTAAGCTATAAGCAATTAAGAAAAAGAAAAAGAAGATTGACGTTAAGAGACCGTTAGCCCCATCAGCAATATTTCCAGCATTAATGAATCCAGTTACCATAACAGTGGTAAATAACAAGGCTAAGATTGCTAAATTATTTGAATATAGGTAATTTAATACAAGAAAATTAGAGGGAATAAGAGCAGGAACAATAATAAAAAAGACAGATACAATTATCATCATCCAAACTAATCGAGCTTTTGAGCTTGTATTTTGATTTAGATCTTCGATCAAACCAATCATTCCTATAATTAATGAAATAGCAAAAATACGATCAAATTCTGAAAATAATAGATTTGAATTGAAATTTATGTTGAACAAAACATGTGAACAACATCCAATCATAATTGAAAGAATTATTGCGACACCTCCCAATCTTGATTTTCCTGATGATAGACCATGCTTTAATTTTGGATCTCTTCCAAATTTAACACTGGAAAAGAATGCAAAAAAAAGAAAAGCAATTAAGCCATTTACTCCAGTAACGAGAATAGTTGCCAATAGAACTAATAATACACTTGCTTCATAACCTTCTTTTACAAATTTTTCTTTCATTTTCGTTCAATCGAAAACTGAACTAAATGCTGCAATGGATGCGATGCTCTGGAAGACAACTTGCGAGACGGTGCTATATAAATTCAATGGTGTCTGATAAGAAGATTTGATCGGAACGACAATGGTATCTCCAGCCTGAATTAATTCCTCATTATTAGTAAAAGTAAAGAAAGAATTCTTCTTATTTGATGCTTTTTGGACGGAGCCATTAGCTTTTATTATATATATTTCCTTTGCATCTCCTCTTGCAGACATCCCGGCAGCTAACTCTAAATAATCACTTATATTATAGCTATCTTGCCGTACAAAGCTTCCTGATCTTCTGACTTCTCCAACAACGGTTACAGCATTTGTAAATTTTGGAATAGATAGAACATCACCATCCTGAAGAACGATATCTGCAGAGATATCGCCCGATATAAGTCTTGGAATATCAATTATTAATCTCCCATATACTGCCGATGATAATAAAGCAGAAATGCCTGCCTCTACCTCAACAGAACTTACAGAGAAATCTTCTGATTCTTTTGTCATTGATCTGGCTGCTTGATCTCTTCTTATGGTATCTCCAAGAATTTGTAATTGCTCTCTTTCTTTTTCTTTTATACTCTCGCGAGTAAATACAGCACCTTCAATAAAACTCTCATTGGTAAATCCTCCTGCTCTTCTTATTACTGATGAGAGTGTTTCATTTGGACTGATAAGATAATTGCCAGGATAAAAAACCTCACCTGCTAAAGTGACAGAATCTCGACTGTCCCAATCTTTAATATTCCGGACATGAAGATGGTCTTTGCTTTGAAGTTTTGAATTATTATTCTCATCGAGATTTATATCTATCGTTTCAATGATCATTGAACCAGAACTATCTAATACAGTTCTTCTCAATTCTGCTGAATCTATATACGCATCATCCGAATATCCTCCTGCTAATTTGATCAAATCATCATAGCTATTATTGTTAGTCAAAGGATAATCACCTGGGACTTTCACTGCTCCACTTATTGATATTACCTGAGCTGAATCAGATGAAGATGCTTGTTGGTTAAGTTTTTTTATTATTGGCTCCAATAATAATCTTCTTTTTCCCTTATTTAGATTATCATACTCAGCCAATTTCTTTGTTTCATGTATGACTACTCTCAACTCCTTATCAGTCATCATATTAAACTCATTTTCTTCATTACCATATGTCATCAAAGATGGTTCTTGTGGAAGGTTTTCTGCAATTACCTCGTTTTCTTCCTCTTTTCCAAATAATGGGTGACTTATATCCTCATCAGGATTGTAAACCTCAATATCATTCAGCAAATCATTGTTATGACCTAATGAAAATACAAGTATCTGATCATATAGATTAAGCTTGGGATCTGCGTCAGATTTTGGACTATCCAATGCATCTTTTACGTTAAAATCTATAACTTCAATAGTGAAGTCACTGAGATTTTTTCTTCGCACAATTAGTGCTTTTGTCATATCAAAATTATTAGAAAAGTCCTGATTCACAGAGTTAAGAAGGTCTGTGAAGGTTATACCCTTAAAATAACCATATTTCCCAGGTCTTTTTACTGCACCCATGAGTGTTACAGAATTTGTAAGATCATCACCAATAGATGCGATTCTAATAATATCCCCATCCTCAAGTAAGAACTTAGAGCTTTCTTCAGCTGAATAATCCAGGTTTATAATTGATGGTGGCTCACCGTCATTATTATATCTTTCTATTTGGAGTTGTCTGAGGAATGCACGATTTTTTAGCCCTCCTGCAAATGAAATTAATGATGAAATTGTTTCATTTTCTTTAAGCTCATATCTTCCTACTCTGTTTACAGCTCCATCTATATAAACTGTCTTTTTTACTGGCGGAATAAAAATAATATCGCCCGATTGTAACCTTATATCTCCATCTGCCTTTCCTTCAGTAAGGAGCTTATATAGATCAAAGTTTGCAATTACTTGCCCTGATCTTCTTACCTGAGAGTTTCTCAGGCTACCTATATCACTCATTCCTCCGGCAACGAATAAGAGTTGTGATACTGATGAGAGACCTGAGACAGAATAGTTACCTGGAATTTTAGCTTCGCCAGCCATAAAGACATTGATACTCTTAAGTCTACCAAGTGATATATTCACTTCTGTACCAATTAACTCATTTTTAACTCTACTTTCAATATATCTTGCAGTTTCTTCAAAAGTCATACCTGCGACATTAAGACTGCCGATTTGAGGAAAATTTATTGCCCCTTCTCTATTAACAACAAGAATGATTTCAGAATCCTCTATACCATAAAGAAGCACCCTGAGTGAGTCTCCAGTGCCTAATATATAATCTGATGGAACAGGAATATTATCAACAGGCGCATATGTAGAGTATCTTCCATCAAAAAGAAAAGCGCCATAGATAGGAAGCTCATCGATGCTTATTAGATCTCTAGAAAAAATAGGTATATTGTTATTCCTATATCTACTTGCCTGGGCTTTTTTATTTTGAGAGTTTATTATTCTTTGAATTAAAATGTCATTTGTGTCAGATTTAATCTCAGCACCAACAGTCCCAATACCTTCATCAATACCTAGTTCATCCACTATTCCTATTTCTTCCAGATCCACACCATATCTCTTTGCTAATTCACGTTTTTCTGATGGTGACATCATTGAAAAATCGGAAAGCATTGAGGGTGTTATTCCAGGAATCTGGCCATTTGCATTAACAAACCATAATAAACTTATTAGGAAAAAAGGCTGAATAGCAAACAAAAATAATTTATTTTTTTTCATAATTTTTATCTTAAATCTCTATTTATTCTTAAGCTAATGTATTAATTTAATTTCTGACTGCAAGTCAATAGAAGTATTAGAAATGATAAAATTATACACGATAATTCACTTATGACTCAATTCAATCATTGGATAGTTTGGATGTATTTTAAATCTTATATGTTCAATGAGGTTATTTTTATTAAATACTATCTGATTCATATAACCACCTTCATCGTCATTTACAGCACAATTTTGTATAATTTTTTGTTTACCGTTATCCAATTTGACTATTTGGGAGTCTTCACAGGAATGTTGTGCAATCTGAATTTGATTCAAATTATATAAATAATTTGTATCCTGCTTGTGAATATTAATTTCCTCCTCATGCTGAAGTAGACCGATTACATTGTATATGTGATTGTTTTTAAAAAAAATCCTTATATTTTCATCTAAAAATATAATTTGATCCTCATGATTAACTGCATAAAGCTCAATTACTTGATCTAACCATGGGAGTCTTAGGACCCAATTTTTCTCGGGCTTTTGCTGAGACTCTCTCTCAACAATAATTTTTTTCAGATAATCCAACTGGTATGATTGGACAGCACATGAGGTTGTAAATATAAAGATTAGGACAGCACTTATTACTCTCACCATAATGGGGCCATTCTACTTTTATTATTATTAATTGAATCATACCTAACACCGCGATTGTTAATCCAAAGATTTCCTGTAAAGTCATCCAGTTTCTGTCCTCCATCTCTTTGTATTGACTTAATTGAAGTCCGAAACGCTTGTTTGGTATTAGATTTAGTGAATGCATCAAATGGTATCCTTAATGTAATTCCTTTATCAAAGCTGCCTTCGCCATAATCTTCGGCAGAAATATTTGTAAAAGTGGCATAAGTACCAATTGAGAATCCATTATCGAAAGTCCTTGCTATTTCAATCGTCA